>JGI994J12354_10000202_pt1 | contig 58010 bp, 47 predicted proteins | sample IntmicLarv3ML3BL_FD_12354 | JGI IMG/M metagenome (IMG submission 12354) | reverse complement strand
ACCCCCCCCCCCCATAGTTTTCCTGTTTTTCATAGTTGTGTATTCTCCTTATACTTTGTTATAATACATATTTTCAATCGCTTAATGACAAAATCGTGAAAATATGCTTATATGTATGATTATACCCCTTTTTATTTGGCTTGTCAATATAAAAACACAACTTTTTTGTAAAAAGTTGTGTTTTTTATAAATTTTATGTGTTTTTCAAAAATGTAGCTTATCTGTCCATCTTCTCAAACGGTAAAACCTCATTTTCTCCCAAATTTCGCGCAACGCCGTCTTTAATTGCCGCCTGTCTTACTGCCTCTGTTACACGCTCGCCCACGCATGGGTTAAATGGTGAAGGGATGATGTAATCGCGGTTTAGCTCATCCTCGCTTACAACTTCAGCTATAGCGTATGCTGCAGCGATTTTCATATTCTCGGTGATTTGGCTTGCTCTACACGATAGCGCGCCCGCAAAGATGCCCGGGAAAGCTAAAACATTGTTAATCTGGTTAGGATAATCGGAACGCCCTGTTGCCATAACAGCTACATGCGGGTTAGCGATCTCCGGCATAATTTCCGGCACGGGGTTTGCCATGGCAAAGACAATAGCATCTTTGGCCATAAGTTTTAAGTCCTCCAAAGAGAGAGTACCCGGACCGGACACGCCCAAGAAGAGGTCGGCACCTGCTATAACATCGGAGAGTTTACCTTGCAACTTCTGCGGATTAGTGTTTTTCGCGTACCACTCCTTCATGGAGTTCATATTCTCTGTTCTGCCCTCGTAAATAGCGCCGCTTCTGTCGCAACCGATTATATTAGTCACGCCGGCGTTCATCAAAATCTTGGAACAAGCGATACCAGCCGCGCCAACGCCCGAAACGATAACTTTAAGGTCGCTGATCTTTTTATTTACTATCTTGAGCGCATTTATGAGCGCCGCCAGTGTAACCACAGCAGTGCCGTGTTGATCGTCGTGGAATACGGGAATCTCAAGCTCTGCTTTTAAGCGGTCTTCAATCTCAAAACAGCGTGGAGCAGATATGTCTTCAAGGTTTATGCCACCAAAAGTTGGGGTAATCGCTTTAGCAACCGCGATAATCTCTTCAACATCTTTTGTATTAACGCAGATAGGAAAAGCGTCAACGCCGCCAAATTCTTTAAAGAGCTGGCACTTTCCTTCCATAACGGGCATAGCGGCCTCAGGTCCGATATCGCCAAGTCCTAAAACAGCAGTACCGTCAGAGAGCACGGCAACGCAATTTTTCCTCACAGTCAAACTGTATGAGCGCGCAACATCATCATGTATAGCCATACAGATGCGCGCAACGCCCGGAGTATAGGCCATAGCAAGGTCATCTTTAGAGTTGAGCTTGTTTTTTCCGACAACATCCAACTTGCCGCCGTCGTGTAAACTGAATGTGCGGTCAATTACTGATTTTATTTTAATACCGCTAATATTTGCGATCTCGCTGACGAGCTCTTTTTCGCGAGCCAGCGTACCGCAATTTACGATAAATACACTCTCTTCTTCGCATCTGTTCATAGATACGATTTCACAATCATTGCCGCTTAAGAGCGCTAAAACTTGCGCTGTCTGCTCTTTATCGGCAGCTGAAATAACTAACTCAAAACTGTAACTTGCCGTAGGATTATTTGCCATACATGCCTCTCTTCATTTTTCTTTAGGGTATTTTTAAAGCAGGTTTTTAGCGATACCCTTTTATATTTTAGTGATACCTTTTTTTAGTTTATTTGCCAACTTTTTCTTTTAAAATAACTGTTTCGTCTCTCTTTGCCCCAACCGTAACCATGCAGATGTCAACATTTAAAAGCTCTTCAATGCGACGTAAGAATTTTTGCGCGTTTTCCGGAAGGTCATTTAACGTTCTCGCATTTGATGTGGAAGTCTTCCAACCCGGCATATTTTCGTATATCGGCTTGGCACGTTCGGCATCCCAACAGGAAGAGGGGAAACTTTTTACGACATGTCCGTCAATATCATAACCAACGCAAAGAGGAATCTCTTCAAAGTTGTCCAAAACATCGAGGTGGGTGATAGCGATATCGGTCAGCCCGTTCACGCGAACAGCTTTGCGCAAAATACAAAGGTCAAGCCAACCGCAACGGCGCGGTCTGCCGGTTGTAGTGCCGTATTCATGTCCAAGCTCGCGGATGTACTCGCCGACGCTATCGTTAAGTTCGGTCGGGAACGGACCTTCGCCAACACGCGTGGTGTATGCTTTGACAACGCCGATAACCGCATTAAAGCTCATGGGGCCAATTCCTATACCAACGGCAGCGCCGCCTGCTGTAGGGGTCGAACAGGTAACATACGGGTATGTGCCGTGGTCAATGTCGAGCATGGTGGCGTTCGCGCCCTCAAACATTACCTCTTGATTGTCATTTATTGCGTTCCAGACCATCTCACCGGCATCAACTATCATGCTCCTAATCTCTTCGTAATACCCCATGTATTCGTTGTAGATTTCGTCAGCGTTTAATGTTGGCTCATTATATATTTTGCTTAAAATTTCGTTTTTGTCCGCAACAATCTTATTTAAGCGTGCTTTAAAATACTCTTTGTTGGTAAGGTCGCCAACCCTTAAGCCGTAGGTTCTGGAGAATTTATCAGTATAAGCAGGACCGATTCCTTTAAGCGTTGTGCCGATTTTGTTGTTTCCGGCAGCTTTTTCGCTTGCAGCATCAAGTGCTAAGTGGTAAGGCATAACAAGGTGAGCGTCTTCGCTGATGTAGATATACTCTTTAACATCCAAACCCTTCTCTTTTAAGTCAGCAATCTCTTTTAAAAGACCCGGCAAACTGATAACCATACCATTTCCCAAAATACTGGGCTTTTTCTGCAAAATGCCTGATGGTATAAGGTGAAGCGCGTAGGAGACATCTCCCACTTTTACGGTATGACCTGCGTTGTTTCCGCCTTGGTAGCGTACTACCATATCAGAATTCTTGGCGTAAACGTCAACAACACGTCCCTTTCCTTCGTCACCCCATTGAGTTCCCACTATTATCATTGCTGTCATAATATATACAACCTCATTAATATTTTTATTCTTATGGCATAAAAAAAAGATGTAAGGCGTAACTACCATAACATCTCAAGCCACAAAAAATCGTTTTTAGTGTTACATTATAGGATACCAAAATTTTGCGATTTTGTCAAGATGTTTTCGTATAAAATTTATAATATGTACACAGATTTTCATATATTATTTACTCTTTAGGCTATTTTTAGAATAAAAACTGCACCCTTTTATTTTTAGCTTTTGGGATGCAGTTTGAATATTTTTATAAATGTTTTCGTTAAAATTAGTAGGTGTTTATAACGTCAAAACTGAAGCTCTTATTACTTCCGTCTGTGGTTGTAGCAGTTATTCGTATAATATCGTCATTGGGAAAACCGGATTTTGTGGTTATTATACCGTCTTGAGTTATTGTTACATAGTCATCTATGTTAACTTCGTCAGTTGCAGCTCCTGCCCAACCTCCGCTGCTGCCGAAATAAGACGTATCAGCAGTTGGATTTACTTTGTGTGCAGTAAACGCTAATTTTTTATTTGTAGCATTTGTAGGTGTTATATTAAAGTTTACTTTTAAAGATATGTTTTGTTTACGAAATGCTAAAGCTATAAATTGCGAATCCACATTACTATAACTATAAACATATTTATCAGATGAGTCGCTGTAAAGCCGATAGTGTGTACCTGTATAGATATTACTGCCTATAGTATTTCCATCCCTATCAAGTTTAAGTTCCGGGTGTGCGTTATTGTTCCACTCTACATCAACGTTAGCGCTGATGTCTTCAACAAGCACTTTATTGCCGCCACCGCCACAACCTCCTAAAAGAGCGATTGCGACACATAACACAGCAATGAGCATAATAATAGTAAATATTTTTGATTTCATTTTTTTGCCTCCTTTTTGGCTTGCACTAATTATACCAAAAAAAAAGGGGGGGGGCTTGTCAAGGGGTTTTGCGATATAATTTCAACTTTTTTCTTTTATTTTTATAAAAGGCACCTCTATTAATAATGAGCATAAACAGACCCAAAAATGATGGAGATTCGCTGTTTTTTTGGGTCTTTGTCTGAAGTTCGGTAGTAAATTCCAGTAAATTCTATATTGTTCCAATCCAATTTATGATATAATTTATCTGTATTCTAAAAACACAATATAAATATGAGATGCAAGAAATAAATCAAAGTACACTAAATTATAATTTTAGAGATTTTTAGAGGTGCCCTATACTGAGTATAAAAGGTTTTAGAGTAAAAGAGTATATCTACAGACCTATATTTTAAAAGTTTTTTTGCTCATTTTGGGATGTAGAACCACAGCTAAAGCTGTTTTGAACGAGTCTGCGGTTTCGCTGTATGTTACGTAGCGTGCGCTTTGCCTCGTCCAATCTACATCCCAAAATGAGCAAAAAAAATCAAACTTGGTCGCTTAAAAGTATATTACCGTGTTCGTCATTCCAGTTAAATGTCTCTTCTTTACCTTGCAAAAGCCATCTGGTTGGAGTTGTTGTATTCTCCCAATCAAGCGGTATTCCTGCGGGGATATCTTCAGCCGCAAGTGTAAACGCCTCAACAATAGCATCACGCTCTTTTGTTGTGACCACCTTGGGGTCAGCTGAGATAAAGAGTGGAGTGCCGCTTTTTGAAAGAAGCTCAAGCCATTGCTTATTTAGCTCCCACGGGATGTTTTCCGTAATTCCCACACAGTCGGCATCACATAGATAGAACGCTTTATGTTGCGGCATCCTAAAGGCGAGAGCATTGACACCCATCCTTCTTGTTCTGTCCCAAACGCGTCCCGAAGTATCGTCACCTGTTCTCTGTATGTGAGCGTACCCTGCTGTTAGGTGTGTTACGGTATTACACCCTATGATGAGCGCTTTTCCGCCCGTCGCATCCAAAATGGTCTGATACACCATCTTTATTGCCTCAGCCGTGGTCTTGCTTCTGTCGTAAAAGCCCCAACCGTTTACCTCGGAAACGTGCGCAGAGATTGGACTCCACATAGAGGAGGTGATGTCGTGCGTTGAGAAATCATGTTTTATAAGCTCGTAACCCCAAGAGATTATGCGCTTTATATCTTCGTGAATGAGCTCCAAAGAGTCCTTATGGGTCGGGTCAAGCACATCCCCCTCAAATGGCGTTTGCGTTGTCCGTTTGTAGGTCAAAAGCATCTCATCCGGCATTCTTTCACTAGTCAAAAGCGGACGCATCCATATACCCGGACGTACGCCGATTTCGCGCATTTCGTTCGCTAAGCCCGACATACTCGGAAAATAGGCATTGCCCCTTTCATATGGACCACCCGGGCAAGTGCATCTGGACTCGGATTGTTGCCAGCAGCTGTCAATAACCATAAACGGGCGGTTGTTTTTATTCGGCGCAAGCTCAGACATCAGTTTGCTGTCAGTGATGATATTTTGATGCGTGCTAAACCCGTAAGAGTAATACCAGTTATTGCCACCGTAAACCGGGAAATCAGCGAGAATAGGGCGCTCGCACATATCAGTAGCGAACTTTTGGTACAGCTCATATGCGTTCTCGTTTGCTTTAGAGTCGCGACTGATAATCGTTGCCATATTCAGCGTATTTCCGTTTAATTCAACGCCTAAAGCGCCGCTTCTGACATCAAGCATAAGTGTCACGCCGTAGCTGTCCATCTGCCAAAAACAGAGCGCGTTTGGTGTAGTCATAACGCCGATACCCTGCGATGCTTTTGTGGACTTGTCCTGCACGATAAAGTACCACGGCATAGCCATCTCGGGAATAATCGTGCTGTGCCACATAAGGTTGGCGTAAGCGCGTTCAAAAGCGTCGTTAAGGTACGAGATATTCTCTATTTTTTGCTCAAAGCGAAAAATTACGCGCGAGATAGGACGAACAGCGCTTAAATGCGCTTCCATACCGTATTGCGTAAAGAGAAGCTCAATCTTAATATCTTCAAAATTGTACACGCCATCAACGATTTTTCCGTCTAAAAAGCCGTCGGCGGTCTCTATTCTTATGCTGTCGGGCGCTCGTAAAACATCAATAATACTCATAATTCTTTCCTTTAGCTCTTTATAAGCTCCATGGTCATTTTCGCCATATCGGTGAGTGAAACTTTATTATAGCCGTGAAGTCCGGTGATCATCGTGTCGTTAAGCGGAGCTATCCACTTTGCGGGCATATTTTTAGCACCCAAAATAGTGCCGATAATGCTGCCAACAGTAGCTCCGTTACAGTCGGTGTCAAACCCGGGCATAACCGCTCTTGTAATCGATTTTTCAAAGTCTGACTCACCCCAAAGCAGCCCGATAGCTACCACTTCGGCATTGCTTATAGTGTGACACCAATGGTGACCAATCTTCTCATCCCAACGTGAATGAAGGTCGCTCACCACTTCTTCGTAACTTAATCCCTTTTCGTGAAGGTCTAAGATATGTTTTACGCCTGCTGTAAAGCGTGAAGTCTCCGGCACAGTTGTGAGCGCGGCATTTATGATCTCTTTAATGTCGCTTGTTACAAAGCTTGCAGCTATTGCTGCTGCTGCCCACATCTCGCCGTAAATACCGTTTTTAACATGGCTGATAGAGGCATCTCTAAATGCGTAATCTGCTGCTTTTACGATGTCTCCGGGGTTTACATAGCCGAAGAAATCAGCGCGGATTTGCGCTCCTATCCATTCTCGGTATGGGTTTCTTCTCCAAGCGGATTGCGGGGGCAGATAACAGTTTGCTACATTTTTGTAAGCAATTCTCTCAGCTGTACATACGTGTGTAAGGGGTAAGTGGCTAAGCCAGAAATCAGCTACATTGTTAGGAGTAAAGTCTTTGCCGTTATTTTTAACGATAAGCATACCGGTTACAGTATAGTTAGTATCGTCATCTTCCACCATACAGGTGATACTTTCCGCCATACAGCCATCCCAACCCTTAATGCCGGTTTCCTCTTTTATTTCGTCGGCAGCTTCTTTAGAAAAGTAATAGTCAAGCGGGTATTTTCCTTGCGATTTTAAATACTTTTCCATATGCCACATATATCTGCCTTCAACGGGCTTGCCGAGCAGACAACCGCTTGCTCGTCCCTGCCAAGCGCCGAGAACTTTGTCAAAAAGCTCATCATCGGTTAGATTTAGCTTCGGCAAGTCAGCGGTTTTTCCGCTTGTCAGCTTAAAGATTTCTGCGTACTCTGACGGCTCGTTAAATGCGTAACCGTCAACGAACGGTAAATCTAAAGTCTTGTCTAGAAGCTCTTCTGCCATCTGCTGATATTTTTCGTCTTCCATATCAGCGCCTTTAAGCATATCAAGCTCTTCTTCAACTGAAGAAATGTCTTTGCCTTCGTCTATAAGTTGCAGTTTTTCGGTAATTAAATCATTTCCGCTTATCATCATCCACGGCTGATTATTAAATGTTTTTCTTGTAAATTCCATAATTGTTTTCCTTTTGAGAGATACCCTCTTAGTCGACGTCAACGTCAAGTTTATTCATTATAAGCCCTGTCGGCACTTTGGGGTAAAAATAGGTCGATTTTTGCGGCATTCTTACACCTGCTTTCGCGTTTTCAAGCACATCGGAGAGCGGTGTGGTGTTTAAGAACACGGCAATGCTCGCTTCCCCAGTATCTACGCGTTTTATTGCCTCATTTATATGTATTGTATAGCTGATATTTCCCTCTACGCTATTATCTTTGCCGAGCGCAAAGAGCGGGTCATTGATGTATTTTTGCAGTGCGACCACGTCAATAATCGGCAGTCCTTCTTCCGTCTTTGTCGCAGGCGCGGTCAAGAGGAAATATTTTTTATCCATATAGCAGACAAACGCGTGTTCATCCACGTGAGAGAGGAGTGTCTGCTCTATCTGTTTATCTGAAACTTCGCCGAGTTCCTCTACCTTAAACATCTTGGACACAACATCTAAAAAGCTCTTCTTCAGCATCTCATCCACCTTTAAACAGCGGTGTGTCGGCAAGACCAAAAGCCCGGGGTCATTTATGTCAACGAGGAGCATAAAGACGTAGTTGTAGCCGCATTTTTCATCATTTCTATTTTTAAGTTCGCGCATATAGTCGCGAAGTGCGAGCGTTGTTTCGTAGCGGTGGTGGCCGTCAGCGATTAATATCTCTAAATCCAAAAACGCCTCTTCCAATTTTTTGATCTGCTCTTTGTCCTCTACCTTCCACAAAATCTCATTAAAGCCGTTGCCATCAGCTTGCGCTAAGGGTGCATTCTTTGTTGCTTGTTTTATTATTGCCCCAATCTCGCTGTTTCCGTCATAAAGACCGAAAACCGGACTGAATGAACAGAGCGCGGTCTGCATAAGCTTTTGGCGGTCAACCTTTGGACCGCTCAACGTCCACTCATGCGGCAATACTTTTCCCTCGTCAAACGGCGTAAGCTCTACTGCGGCGAAAAATCCTTCACGAACAAACTCTTTGCCCTCAAAGCTAAACTTCTGACTGTGTGGGTAAAAGCCCGCTGCCTTATCTATTAAAAGTGTGCCGTCAGCTATCCATTCCTCCATTGTTGCTTTTGCGCGAGTGTATCTGCTGTCGACTTCGGTATCGCTGTCACTTATTTTGCCCCATTCAAGGCGTATGACATTGTGGTTGTCGCGTGCGTAGAGATCATTTTGCATCTCTTGGTTTATAATATCATACGGCGGACAAAGCAGATCTGTTAAATCGCTTTTTTCGTATCGTAGTGCGTGCATCGGTTTTATTTTAGTCATTTTTCGTCTATTTCCTTTTTCTTTGATAGTTTATATCTGTAAGCAGCGGCAGAGAGCTCTGCGCCGAACATAAGAACATATGAACTGTAGTAAAGCCACATAAGGAGCAGCATAATGCTGGTAAGTGAACCATAAATAATCTGATAACGGCTGAAGTTAAATCCCGCAAACCAACTGAATATGTGGAGCGATATTGTCCACGCTATTCCTGCTGTAATAGCGCCGGGAAATACATAACGAAACGGCATCTTTACGTTTGGCAATCTAAAATAAATAGCTGCGTAAAGCGCTATTATTAGTACAGTCGGTATGGCTATAGTGATGGTAAATTTTTGCAGTTCAGTCATTATTTTTACCATTTCAGCAAATACTGTTATGTTCATTTTGGTGAGAATATTTACAAAGTTTGCGCTCAAAAACGCTAAAATAAAGAAGGCAGCAAAGATCAATATCATAAATACTGCTAAAACTCTGCGTCGCCAGAGTGGGCGTTGTTTTGGCGCGTTAAAGACGACATTCATCGCTGCCTCAAGGTTCAAAAATATATTACCACCACTCCAGAGTCCGAAGATGAGCGCGAAAATAAGGGGAAGCTCTGTCACCTGTTTTACCGCCTCTAACTGGATGTTTATCGAGGTATAGAGTGTTGGACCGAGCGTTATTTGTGCGGTATCTAAAAATTTAGGAAAATAGGGAGCTGCGAGTTTAACCGCTATAAGCGTTAAAGGAACTAATGATAAAAAGGTGAAGAAGCTAATGCTTCCTATAGCGAGCGCTATATTATCATTAGAAAAATGTTTGCAGGCATCCATAATTATGCCGTAAACTGCCCTTGCCTTTATTTTTATAGTATCAAATATCAAAGTTGATAGCTAAAGCCTTATCATTTATTTTAATAACCTCATATATTATACTGCTTTTATTAAATTTTGGCAAGTCTTTAGCTGTTTTTGGTTCTTGAATATGCGCAATAACTTTTTTATTAAAGTACTGTAAGGTTATTGTGCTGTTTTCATCTATGTAACAGTTTATTATAAGGAGTATAAGTGTGACTTTAAAGGCATCATACTCGTCATATATACCGTAGACGCGCGGTCTAAAGTCATTAAAGCGTTGAGTCAGTACATCTGACATAATATTTTTTAAAGGCAATTTGCCATCTATCGTATGATCCCACTTTATAGCTGTATTTATAATTTCAAAAAAGAGCTCTTTTTCTTTGAAGTTTTTTTCGGTGATTATTGGCATTATCTCGTTCATTATCTGTATAACAAAATCGTTTTGTTCACGCTTTAGTGCTGTAGCTTCATTTATCTTTGTCCGAGCATGTTTTAACTTCATCTTCAAAAGTAGTTGTTTTCCGAGCGCGCCAAGCTGATTGTCAAGAAAGAGTTTCGCATTTGTAGCTACTTCAGGGTCTTGAGAAAAGAGGAGAACGATGTTTGCTATTGCTGTGCCTTCCGGGCTTGGTATTGTAAATATTGTGGCATCAGAAAAATTATAGTCTCTTGCTATATCTGATAAAAAAATAGATGTTGGGTTTGAACGAAAACGCACATCTATATGGTTGGCTGATCTTTTTGTTATCTTCTGAAGGTCGTTTCTTTCCGCATATTCTTCATATTTCTCAGGGAATATAACTGCTTGGTTTTTACTTTCATATGTAATAGTCAAGTAGTCGTCAGCGCCAAAATAATTGGCTAAAAACTCTGAAAATGAAAGGAGCGCGTTCTCATGATCATTTTGAAGCGTTGATAGTTTATGTACAATATCAAAGGCAAAATTTGGGAGACGGTCCTCATCTTTTAATAAAATTGTCGCTAATGTACGCTTAAATGAGTCCAACGCCAGAGAAAATATGTTATGTACAAGTCGGTCACTTATATAGTCTTGATCTGCTGAAGTTATGGCTAAAAAGAACGTCAGGTGATTAGTAAAGGCGGTTTTTACGGTAAATATTCTAAAGAGTGTTTTTGCACCATATATTTCGCTTAGCGGCGCAACAATATTTTGGTTTATACTGTTAATAGATTCTTCTTCCGGTGGCCTGTTTCTCCTTTCCAAAATAGAACTGTTAAAGCGTGGAGTTCCTACCTTTAGCCCTATTTTGTGAAGCTCCTCTGCCTTTATACCGTAAAATGAGTTGTGAGTAACATATGTATCGCTTGCGCCGTCTATTACCCCTAAAATAGTGTGATCAAGTTTGCTCAAACACCTTTTTAGCACAAGAACTATCTCGCCAAAAAGTCTATCCGCATCCTCCATAGAATTAAGATCTTCTATGCTGGACAGCGTGAGTATCATCTGGCGTGATAGTTTTAGGTTTTTATCTTCGTTAGTCATAGTTTTTTGTAATGTCGCGCTTGATAAATCATTCGCGCTGAAATTCACTTACAAGGTTATTTCTTATAGAGGCAACTTTAGCGTGAAAGCACTCTTTTTTAGTGCTAATATTATTGTTTGCCGAATATATAGAAATTCCTTCCATTCGCGTTAAATTTTTGATAATTTTCCCCGATTTTTTTCCTTTTGTAACTCCAAAAGTCACTATAGAGGTGATACTTATTAAAAATACAGTTACATACAAAGCATATACAGTAGTTGATGGATAGATTTTTTTCAAGATAACACTCCCATAACTATTGTACCATAATAAATTTAAAATACGCTCTGTTTTTGTTAGGTTATCAGTACAATGCCAATAAATATTTAAGCACATATTTTAATAAATGCGCGTTGTCAGATATCTTGAATATTATTACACAGCGCCGTTATGCATTTAGATAACCTACAGAAGTCATCGGCTAAGGGTAGAAATAAAAAACGCTTGGAAAGAATGTAATTCTCGCCAAGCGTTAAAATAAAAACAAAAACTATTAACCTTTATAAAAAGATTTTAGATTTGGAAAAACAGTTTTGCCAAAGGTAGTATTAACTACCAATGCAGCAGATAGATAAATCCCCAAAGTTCCACAAACTAACAATGCACACCCGGCTATCTGTGAAAGAACCGCCGATGTTTCAGGTGCAAAGAGTTTTAAATCTGAGAATGCGATACACGGAACAGCAATATTTAAAAATAGTACTATTATAAATAAAAGTCCGGGAGATTTATAAAATGCAGGAGTCCAAAGCATTACGACGAGCATTAACGCAAGCCATGCCCATCCGTCAATTCTGGTGTCCATTCCGCCGATAAAATACTTTAGGAACATCTCAGCGCCTGATACTAACATAAAGTATGCGCTAAAATACAAAAATGTATTTCCGCCCGCGGTGTTGTCAGCTTTTAGGTCTAATAGCGCAACAACCATTTGAATAAAGAATCCGCCGATTAAGAAGCATCCTAATAGCGGCATAGCGCTTTTCTCTACCTGTCCTGTAAGTAATGCAAAAAATACAAAACATGCTACTGCAAGCGCAACTAAGCCTGCCGGCGTGGGGTTTGCCCACTGTGTCGTGGTTTTTTCTACCATAATAATTAACTCAATCCTTTTTATTGTTTTGACAATGTTAATAATATTATACCATAAATGCAAAAAAAAAGCAATATGATTACTTTCGGCAATAGGTTTTATATTGCTTAAAAGGTGTGTCCTGCTATAATGAGGCGGAGGGGCGTAATTTTTTTTTGCGTATAAATATTACAAATTTTATATCTTTTTTTAAGTTTTTGACTTGTAAAATTTGCCAAAATAGCTTAAAATATAATATACGATATCTTTATCGGGGGTTTTTTAAAAAAAATTATGAGTGTATTACAATTAGCAGTATTTATAGAGAACAAACCGGGGCGCCTTTTTGAGGCAACAAAAATCCTCGGCGACGCAGGTGTTAATATGCGCGGGTTTAGCATATCCGATACTGAAGATTACGGTATTTTCCGCATTTTGGTGAATGACCCTGCTCGCGCTCGTGAAGTTTTACGTGAAAACGGCTTTATGGTTCATGAGAGCCAAGTGACAGTGATAGCGCTTGATGATGAGCCGGGTGGCTTAGCTAAAACATTGACCGCGCTTGCTACACTAAACATAAATATTGAGTACATTTACATCATAATGTGTTCAAATATCGCCATCGGTGTTCCGAGTGAGCAAAAAGAGTTTGCGGAAAAAGCGTTGATTGACCTTGGCGTGAAGCTTCTTTGCGATGAGGATATCGCAAACCTCTAAGCACTAAAAGAGATGTTATTTTTCAAAAAAAGAGCTGAAAAGAGCAGCGTTTGCGATAATATTTACCTCATTGTCGGGCTGGGCAATATCGGCAAAAAATATGACGGCACGCGGCACAATGTCGGGTTTATGGCTATAGACTATTTTGCCGAGCAGTATAACGCGCCCTTTAAGGCATCCCGCACACAAAAAGGTGATGAGGCGAGCGTAAATCAGGGCTTTGACGGCAAAAAAATCGTCCTTTTAAGACCTAACACCTACATGAACCGAAGCGGCGACGCGGTGAGCGCTGTCATGAAGTATTACAAAATCCCCAAAGAGAAGATTTTGGTCATAAGTGATGAGATTCACCTTCCGGTCGGCAAGCTTCGTTTTCGCGCTAAGGGGAGTGACGGCGGCCATAATGGTTTGTGGAATATCTCAAACAGGATTAACAGCACGGAGTTTGCGCGTCTTAGGATAGGGGTTGGCGAAAAGCCCGATGCTATGGATCAGGCAGACTATGTTTTGAGCAGATTTCTCTCTTCCGAGAAGACGGAGATAGATTTTGCGATAAAAAATGCCTTTGATGGTATAAAAATCTGGATAAACGAAGGAGTTGAGGCTGCGGCAAACAGCTGTAACGGCTTATAAATGATTAAACGACAGCATCATCAAGGCAAAAGACGGAAAATTATTATTTAGGTCAAATTTGTAATAACTTTTTAAGTTTGCAGCCAATGCACGGTGCAGATTTGAAGTGTAAAAAAGGACAAAAGAAATGGAAACAGTAAGATCGAGATTTTTGAAAATAATGAATGGTGAGCTTCCCGAAGACCGCTTGCCGATAATAGAGTGGGCGCCGTGGTGGGATAAAACTATCAACAGGTGGCATTCGGAGGGACTCGCAAAAGACGCTGATTTGTTTGACTACTTTGGGCTTGACAGACAAACGCAGATGTGGTGTCCGACAAGCGGCGAGCCCTTGATTGCCAAATATAAGGGTAATGAGGGCGAATACTATATAAAAAATGAAGCAGACTACTATGAGGTAAGAAAAGAGCTTGACAAAAAGGAATTACTTGTTGACCCCTCTTGGAGTGGCATAAAAGAGCTGCAGGATAAGGGTGGAATAATAACTTGGCTTACTTTGACCGGCTTTTTCTGGGGTCCTCGTACACTGTTTGGCATTGAGCCGCATTTGTATGCGTTTTACGACTATCCTGAGCTTATGAAACGGATTATAGATGATATGGTAGAGGAACACTTACGCTGCATTGACCATATGTGCAAATATATAGTGCCGGACTTTATGACCTTTGCCGAGGATATGTCCTACAATCACGGCCCTATGGTTTCCAAAGATGTTTTTTATGAGTTTTTAGCTCCTGCGTACAGAAGGGTGATTCCAAAACTGAAAGAGTACGGCATTATCCCCATAATCGATAGCGACGGTGATATCACTGCGATGGTTCCATGGTTTATGGATGTTGGCATTGAGGGAGTTTTGCCCCTTGAAAGGCAGGCAGGTGTTGATGTTAATGCTCTCCAAGAAGATTACCCGGAGTGGAAGATGATAGGTGGGTATGATAAGATGGTTATGAACCAAGGTGAGGCAGCAATTCGCGAAGAGTTTGAGCGCTTACTTCCTGCTATGAAGCGGGGAAGGTTTATCCCTTCCGTTGACCATCAGACACCGCCCGGGGTATCTATGGAGCAGTACAAGGTTTATATGAAAATATTTAAGGAATACGCCATCAAAGCATGCGAATAAAAAACAGGGTCTTAAATTAAAACAATTTAAGACCCTGATTTTACATTTATTTCGTTGTTATTTCCAGTTGTTGTTTTTCTTCATTCCAATTAGCTTCTATTTCTAATGCTGCCGCAAAATCTTCTATGGGAACAAAAGTTTTGTTAAGATGTGCTATAGGAAGATAGGTTACTTTATCAATAGTTACAATAGGATTAGAAATAAGAAGTTCTTTGTCATCTATAAAAACAGGGTAATCTTCTGCTATTGCCGTGTATTCGGTTGAAAGAAGATCTAAGTAGTTTTTGTTATGGACAGAATGTAGTTTATCTTCATAACCATAGCTCAATGTTATATATTCTCCACTTGAAAATAAATACAATGGTATGGATAAACCAGAACCAATATCAACTGTAGGATAGCCTATGAGTTGTATAACTTCACTTCTATTCATATCATTTATACTTATTTTACCGACAGCGTCCTTTAACTCAGTCACTCCTGCATTTTTTTCTTCCTGTGTAACCCCGCTATAGTTGGTAATTTTTTGGTTGATCTCGTTCAGAGTTAGACCCATACCAATAGCCTGTTCAATGCCTCTCTGAATACTAATTTCTCTGTATCCTATGAAAGGTATATCTGTTCTTATTTCCATCTGTTGTTTTTCTGTGTTAAAAACAATATTTATTTTTGACAGTTCCACAAAGTCTTCTATCAAAATATATTGCTTGTTATTTATGATTAACAAAGGGTTTGAAGTCAGCATCTCTGTGTTATCTATCAAAATAGAGTAATCTATCACTTTAGCTGTATATTTTATTGCCAACAAGTCTATGCGATTTTTGTCTATGGCAGCAAGTAGTTTGTCATTATCAAAATACAGGGTTAGGCGTTCTCTATCAAAAAATAAATATCTAAATATGGAACCTGTAATTTGTGTTGGTACGCCTATCTGCTCTTTAACTTCGTCCATAGTCATATACTTACTCAATTTACCGACAGCTTCTGTTACTTGAGTTATACCAACATTTTCTTTTACCGGTTCAAATACTACCTCTTGGGCAAATGATATTACCGTCACAAAAGTTAAAACTAACAATATAAAAATGGCATATTTTTTCATTTTTCATCTCTCCTAATTTTAAACGTTTATTTCGTTGTTATTTCCAGCTGTTGTTTTTCTTCATTAAAAATAACTTTTATTCCTAACTGCTCTGCAAGGTTTTCTATAGGAATATATATATTTGTAGTGTCTGTATAAACAAAAGATTTATCTGTAGTTACAACATGATTCGAAAAGTCAGCTTCCTTGTCAGCTATAAGTACCGGGAAATCTACAACCCTTACAGTATATTCTTCCGGATATTTCTCCAAAAACTGAAAGCCGCGTTTGGAGTGAGCTGATTCTAAACCATTATGATGTACCAATACCAATGTTTCATTGCCGGAAAATTCGTATAAGGTAGCATCAACTCCGGAGCCAATATGTTGCGTCGGTTTCCCTATAAGCTGTTCTACTTCGGTTTTGGTGAGACCTTTACGCAATTTAGCGGCAGCTTCTTTAACCTGTGCTATGCCTTTATTTTTCTCTTCTCTCGTAACGGGAACTCTAAAAACAGAAACAAGATTTGGTGTGTCACCGACTACCGGTTTTATTATTTCCATAAATCCTAATTCCGGAACAAACGGCTCATTTTTTGTGATTTTCAATAGATTTTTTTCGCTATTATTCCAATTAACTTTTATTCCTATTATTTCAGGAAGTTCAATAGCCAAAAGGTAGATGTTTCCATTAATATTTAACTGTTGGTGGTAAGTCGGAATCTCCTCGTTATCTATAAAAACAGGGTGTTTTACGACCTTTGCCGTATAGTATGTTGAAAATAAGTCAAAGTCATCTTTATCAAAAGCGGCAAATAATTTATCATCATTAAAACGCAACCACAGATATTTTTCATCAGCAAATAAGTATCTTAGTCTAATATTTCTGCCCTGACCTATAGTAGATGTGGGTTCTCCTAAAAGCTGCTTAATCTCATTTACGGTCATGCCTTTGCTTAGGCAAGCTTCTTCATATGTAGTCTTCACCTCTTGGGCAAATGACGGAAGCATTAAAAAAGCTAAAGTCAACAATATTAATATAATATATTTTTTGATCATTGCTTATTTCCCCCAGTAAATTAATATACCAATATACTTTAAGTATAATACTTTATCTTTTATATGTCAAGTGTTTTTTTTTAGGGAGATATAGGATTTAATTGGCGCTATTGCATTTTTTGCTGTTTTATGGTAGAATTTTAATGGCAATAAACTAACGACAAAAAAATCTAACCACGAAAAGGAACTTTTTCAAAAAAGAAAAAGATTCTTTTGAGTGAAAAGAGGTGATATTATGTTAAACGAAGAGACGCGTATCGCATTAATCGGAATTATTGTGAGCGATGACGCGGCAACTAACAAACTTAACTCCATACTATCCGAGTATCGACAATACATTGTCGGTAGGATGGGTGTTCCCTACCACTCCAAAGGTATCAGCATTATAAGCGTGATACTGGACGCTCCGAACGATACTATCAGCGCGCTCAGCGGCTCGCTCGGCAACCTCGACGGGGTCAACACAAAGACGCTTTACGCAAAAGTGGGGGAGTGAGCAAATGGGAAACGTTGAGTTTATAAATGATAACAAAATCCATGAATCCCTGACGTGGGGCAAAGAGCACGCGCGAGATATGGGCTTTATTTCCGATATTCTGACAAAAGCCAAAGAGTGCAAGGGGTTGACTGAGCGCGAAGTGGCGTGCCTTTTACATATACCGCAAGAATATTTAGAAGAGCTTTACCATACCGCGCGCGAAATAAAACAGAAAATTTACGGCAATCGCATTGTGATGTTTGCGCCCCTTTACTTGTCAAATTACTGCATAAACGGCTGTACGTATTGCCCGTATCATAGGTCAAATTGCGCTATTAAACGTAAAAAACTCACCCAAGAGGAGATAAAAGCTGAGGTTACGGCGCTTCAAGACATGGGACATAAACGGTTAGCGCTTGAGGCGGGCGAAGACCCGAAAAATTCACCGCTTGAGTACATCTTGGAGAGTATTGAGACCATTTATGGTGTGCATCACAAAAATGGCGCAATCCGCAGGGTGAATGTAAATATCGCGGCAACGTCTGTAGAGAATTATCGTCGCTTAAAAGCTGCGGACATCGGCACGTATATCCTCTTTCAGGAAACTTACCACCGCCCAAGTTACGAAAAATATCATAAATCCGGCCCGAAAGCGGATTACGCGTATCACACTATGGCAATGAGTAGAGCGCAAGAGGGGGGCATTGACGATGTGGGGTTTGGTGTGCTCTTTGGATTGCACGACTTTCGCTATGAGGTAATGGCGATGATGTCCCACGCTAATTACTTGGAGGCAACGACCGGCGTTGGGCCGCACACGATAAGCGTTCCGCGCATCCGTCCGGCTGATAGCGTGGACCTAAACTCATTCCCGCACGCAGTCGGCGATGACGACTTCAAACTTCTCACCGCAGTCCTTCGTCTCGCTGTTCCGTACACCGGCATGATAGTCTCAACGCGCGAGAGCGAAAAGAGCAGAAGGGAGATTTTGGAGATCGGCGTTTCGCAGATTAGCGGCGCGTCTTCCACCAAGGTTGGCGGTTACAGGGGTCAAGATGAGAGCGAGGACACTGCGCAATTTGAGATTGATGACAACAGAACTTTGGACGAGATAGTGGGCTGGCTCTTGAACTTAGGGTATATGCCGAGCTTTTGCACAGCGTGCTACCGTGAGGGGAGAACCGGCGACAGGTTTATGTCGCTCGCGAAAAGCGGTCAAATCGCCAATATTTGCGGCGCGAACGCGCTTTTGACATTGAACGAATATCTGCAGGATTACGCATCAAAAAATACTGCATCGGCAGGTGATGATTTTATCGCAAAAGAGCTGAAAAATATCCCCGATGATGGTATTCGCACACGCGCCGAGGGGTATTTGAAGAAGATATCATCCGGCGAGCGTGATTTTAGGTTTTAGCGGCAAAAGTGTATAGTGAATTCCACCCTTTTCCACTTGACAATTAGTGCAAAATATGGTATAATTTGTGGTATAGAATAGCTTTAGAATCTGCGTTTAATCTGTTTTGGGGAAATATGGACAATTTTTGGATTTATGCTTTTTTTAATACAATAAACCGACAAAAAAAGGTCTGAAATTTGAAAAAAAATGCATTTGTTCTTAAATGTCCGATAAAAAACGAGGTTTTACGAGTAAAACAGATAATTTCGGCAATTTTTAAAAGAGCTTTTTCGATATGATAACGATGTTTTTCGATATTTTCCGATGTTTTACGATAAATTTTTAAAATATGGATAAAATTTGGGAGTTTAGTATGGAGTACAATTTTTCTGATAAGATTAATCCGGTCAAACCGTCCGCTATTCGCGAGATATTTAAGGTTTTACAAGATAAATCCGTGATCTCTTTTGCGGGCGGTAACCCGGCAGAAGAGAGTTTCCCAATTGAAGACATAAAACGCTTGTCTGCCGAGCTTTTGGAAAAGAGCGCGGGGCAGGCATTACAGTACAGCCAGACCGAAGGTTATCCTCTTTTACGTGAGCAGGTGAAGGCACGCTTAAAGGAAAAGTTTAGCATCGGAAGCGAGCAAGATGAGCTGATAATAACCAGCGGCGGTCAGCAAGCAATAGATTTGACTGCGAAGGTTCTCTGCAACGAGGGCGATACGGTTATTTGCGAAAACCCGTCATTTATCGGTGCGCTGAACGCTTTTCGTGCATATAACTTAAACCTTGTCGGCGTTGATCTTGAAAATGACGGCATGAATATAGAGCAGCTTGAAAATGCTCTTAAAACAGAAAAAAATGTCCGCTTTATTTACGTGATTCCGACATTTCAAAACCCCATGGGCATCACCACTTCGCTCGAAAAGAGAAGAGCAATAATGGAGCTGGCGAGGCGCTATAATGTGCTTATCTTAGAGGACAACCCATACGCTGATATCCGCTTTTCAGGCCACGATTTGCCGACATTAAAGAGCATGGACACAGAGGGGCGAGTCATTTACGCCGGCACCTTTTCCAAGATCTTTTCAGCCGGTATGCGCGTTGGTTTCTGCCTAGCTCCAAAAGAGGTTATTGCAAAAATAGTAGTCGCAAAACAGGTGAATGATGTACATACAAATATCTTTTTCCAGATGCTCCTTTCAAACTATTTAAGCTCCTGCGACCTTGACAGCCACATACTCACCATCCGCGCGCTTTACGCTAAAAAGAGCAGCGCAATGCTTGAGGCGATTTCAAAATATCTGCCTGGCGATATTGAAGTTACGCGTCCCGAAGGCGGACTTTTCTTGTGGGTTACGCCACGAGAGGGGACTGATATTGACGCGCTCGTTAAAGAGCTTGCAGCGCGAAAAGTTGCTGTTGTTACCGGAAAAGCGTTTCAGATAGACGAGAACAGCCCGGCGAAATCTTTCCGATTAAATTACTCTATGCCGACATTGGAAAAAATAGAAGAGGGAGTAAAGATTATCGGCGAAGTCATGAAGTAAGTTTCAGATTTTACTAAGAATTTTTATTTAAGTATTTTGAGTGAAGAAATGTTTTTGGATATTAAGTGGAAAATTGATTTTTTGTGTTTATTTTTGCCTTGTTTGTGGTATAATAAAATAGTTTGCGTTATTTTATATAAATATTGCAAAAAAAAACAAAAAAGGAGTAAAACAATGAAACAAGTTTTTCATTTGATGGAACATGAAAATTTGTCCATTCCCCCCCCCCATCGATACATAGCTGTAATAAAAATACAGCTATATTGACCTATATTTGGTCAATAGCGGCAATAATGCTGCTAACTACTTTTCTCTTTGCCGACCCAACAATAGTAGATAAAACTATTGCCGATGGCACTTACGAGAAAACTTCAACTAACTACGCTGATTGGGATTTTAGAAAAAATCCTTCATCTCCCGCAGAAAATATCGTTAATCTCACTATAGCGGATGATGATGTTGTAACCTTAAACTCGTCACAATATAGGACAACAGTAAATACTCCTCTTGGTACAGGTGGTGCTTTCAGTGTTGGATACGGATACAATGGTATAACTGCCGGTAATTTGACTACTGTGAATATTTTAGGTAATCAGCTTAACATAAACATTAAAAATGTTAAAGACACTCCAAATACCGATACATCTATTGGTTTGCGTATAGGTAACGATTCTTTTTATCTTCCCCTAAATACACCATCAAATGCCAGTATTATTAATGTTAAAAATGCAATTACTAACATTGACGTTGAGTCAAACTCAAAGAATAGAACATACGGAGCTTATACTGGTGGTGGACAAGACGGCGCAATAAACTTTAGCGGAGATACTCTTAATATAAAATCTGTTAATAGTGGTGTTGATATTGCTTATGGCGTATATGCTAGTGAGGCAGGTGCAATATCATTTGACATTAAAGAAGATAAAATTTACACTATAACTGCTGTAAGTGAAGGAGAGCAAGGTAATAGTCGTGGTGTTGCTGCGGAATCAGCAGGTGGTTCATTCTCTTTAACAGGCGATGGAACAATGATTATTAAAAGTACATCTTATTCACATAATAATATTGTTGGAACTTATGCAAGACAAGCCGAAGGGTTATATTTGGGAAAACTTGAGAGCACTATTGACTTAAAGTTTTTAGATGTTACTACGCAAAGTACAACTACCGGCTATGGTTTACATTTATTTAACACACAAGCAAATAATATGTTTAATATTCGTGACGGTGGTCAGTTTGATATTAAAGCTATTGTTACAGGCGGTATATCTACTGCGCCATTAGGTATGGCTATAGCACTTGTCATATCTAAAGAATCAGAATTGAATATTACAGGAGATGGTACTTTAAATCTTTATGCCACAATTGCAGACAGCGCAAACGATAAAGGTAATTTGGCTGTTGGTGCGCTTATAGGCGGTGGTTTAGGAGATACGGTACTTACTACTTTTAATACTACAACATTAAACATAGATGCTGAGAACAGAGGTACAGGCGATGCTGTTGGCTTCTACATAAACGGACACCCCAGCACTGCTATACTTAATGTATCAGAAGGCAATACTTATACTATAACCGCTGCTGCTGATGCCGGAGATGCTATCGCTGTTATGGCTGAAACAGACGAAATTCCTGCTCTTACAGACGGCAACGTATCATTTGCAGGTAAAGGTAATGTTTTTTTAGGAGCAACAGCTAAAGGTGATAACGATGCTTACGGAGTATATAACACCACCGGAACTATGCCTGATTTTTCAAATGATTTAAACTTGTTGGATATAAATGCTACAGCAGAACAGGGAAATGCATACGGTTTTTATATAGATGATAAAGCCCTTGATGGTTCAATTTCAATTAGTATGAAAGATGTTGTTATAAATACAAAGGCTGAAGATGATAATAATGCTATAGCAATATATAATCATTCTGAGGGTAATTTTGATGTGAATGACCTCTTAGACAGTACAATACAGATAACCGGAAATATTATGACGCATGGTTTGGCTACTACCAGTGTCAACTTAACAAACCAAACTTCTTTCCTCCGTGGTGTACTTGGCGGTGACGGTACAACAAACCTTATGTTGACCAATAATGCTGTTTGGGCACCAACTACAAGCCTTGACAGCTATAACCTCGGTAACGTAACGCTAAACCAAGGTGTTATTGACCTTGCTTGGTGGTCAGCAAACCAGATAGCTGAAGGCTTAGCAACAAGTGATGTTTACAGAACGATTACCTTAAGCAATGCTAAAATCCTCGGCGACAGCACATTAAAAATAAATAGTGATGTGCAAAACGGCGTTGCTGACTTGTTTATTTTGGAAGAGCTTGACGGCGATAGCAATCAAAATATCAAACAATACATTCAAATAGGTTATGACCCATTAATAGAGCAATATATTGCTAACGGCAATAGTGAACCGTTTATTATCGGTACTTTAGGTGATCCGATTTTAATTATGGAAATAACCGACAACAACGGCAAAAACATTGTAGGTGAAGCTGTATCAGGTATTGTTGAGAGTAGACTTAATACTTATGAAGTATTTGGTAAAATATCAACAGTAACCGAAAACGGTTCAACTTATATCTATCTTGGAACACTTGATTTTGGCATGACCGGTGACCCGTCAGAGACTGTTAAAGTCCTTGACGACACGCTGGGCATGTTAAAATGGGCGTCAAGAATCCAAAACGATTATTTGACTCAGCGTATGGGTGATTTGAGAATAGATGCTGATAGTCATAAAAGCGGTATTTGGGCAAGAACATATTTTTCAGAGCTTGATAGTGACAGCAATTACGCCGGCAGAAGTATAGGTCAAAAAGTGTTCGGCGGACAACTCGGCTTTGATAAAGTATATAACAAAGATAATAGCAAAATATTTGCAGGTTTATTTGTTGATTACCAAAATTCCAATAATGATTATTTTGCCGGAACAGGTAAAATCCAAAATATCGGTCTTGCAGCTTACGGAAGTTGGTTGAGCAATGCCGGACATTACGTTGATTTAACAGCAAGAGCTTCTAAAATTGACGGAGATTTTGATTTCATAAACGGAAACGGTGATGCTGTTAGCGCTGATTATGATACTCACGGAATGACGTTTAGTGCTGAGTATGGTTACCGTATAAAAGCAAAGAGTGACTGGATAATAGAACCACAAGCGCAGTTTACATATAACAGCATTAGCGGCATAGATTACGAACTTAGTAATGATGTTAATGTAAAGTATGGCAATATTGATTCTGCCATAGGTCGCATAGGTTTAAAAGTAGGTCGTGAGTTTGATCAAGGTAATGTTACTGCCGGACTCTTCTATTATAATGACTTTGCAGGCGCAACTGATTTAACGGCAACTGCAGGCTTGGAAAATTATGCAGCTAAAGTAAATATTGTAGACAACTGGTATCGTTTTAATGTTAATACATCATTAAACATTTCAGCTGACAGTACAATGTCTTTTGAACTTGCAAGACTTTTCGGCAAAGGCATAAATAATAACTGGATGCTAAACGCAGTATTTAGAATAGGTTTCTAATTTTAGATATGCCCTAAATTTAAACGCATCGGCAAGGGGAAACCCTCCGATGCGTTTAATTATAGATTTTTAAAGCGTGCAAAAAAACTAGATGTGCCTGCTGTCTTCCTCATCTTTTTCTGTGTATCCACTATTTTGCCTTTCAATATTTACGGCATGTTTTTTCTGATAGGCCGCAAAAAGCTCATCGGGGGTGATGCCCATAACTTGCGCCATTGAAACCAAAAAGTGGAAGAGGTCTATTATCTCAACTTTAACATTCTGCTCATCAAAAGTTTGATATTTAGCCCACCATTTCCATGGCACGCTGTCGGTAAGTTCAGCGAGCTCTTGAGACATAGCGCGGACGTAGTTTAAAACCCATTTTATCTTCTCTTCCTCGCTCATATTGGCGGTGTCAACCCCTATTTTTAAGTTCAACTCACGCTGCATTTCAAATATCTTTTCTAACATTGTTCAATTCTCCTACCTAAATTATAACAAAATTTGAAAGAAATAAAAAGGGTTTTTATGACAAAATGGCGAAATTGTTAGTGTCATAATTTCAGATTTGGGTAATTATTAATATAAGTTTAGATAATTATAAACTTTCAAGAGCAAAAAGGTTGAATTAAAATGAAGCAGAAGATAAAAAGATGGATATTTGAACCAATATCACAAAAACTTGGCAGATACGTAGGGTTAACAGTCTTTTTAGTGGGAGTAGCCCTTCTTTTATTTACCTTTTTTACAGCGTATAAGATGTTTTTAAATATCAATGATGTTTTGCCGCTAGGTTCTAAAATAGATGAAATGGTAGGGCGCATAGTTTTGCTCCTTTTGCTCTTATTAGCCATGGGGCTTGTGTCGTCTGTTATAGCGCTTAGAGGGGCAGATTTGTTTGCGGCAACGCATCAGAAGATAATTGCAGATAAGCCCGGGGAATCAGACAAAACCGATGATAATAATTGATCAGGGAAACTCAAGCGCTAAGATAGCGTTCTTAACAGACAGTGGAGATATTTTACGCGTAATAAGCGTGAAAATACCCCATGATGTGAAGATAGAGGGTTTTTGTGAGATTATAGAGGCGAGCGGCGTTTTAGAAGAGCTAAAAAAAGAGGAGAAAATGTACCTCTCTTCCGTTGTTTTGGAGCTGACATCGTTTTGGGTAAAAACGTTTGGCGCAACAGTCGTTGATGGCACGTGGGAACTTCCCATAAAATGTATAAACAAAGAGCAACGCGGTACTGACCGCCTTATGGCAGCAGTAGCCGCAACAGAACGACCGGCGATAATTATTAACCTCGGCACTGCAACAGTAGTTGATGCTGTCAGCCGTGATAACGAATTTTTGGGTGGCATGATAGCTCCCGGGATTATGACCGGAATAGAGGCACTGGCTGAAAAAACAAGCCGACTCTTTGAAGTGAAAGAGATTGTGCGCCCCGAAAAAGCACTTGCAAATACTAATACGCGTGATACTCTGTTGAGTGGTATTTTTTATCATACTATAGGCAGTATTACAGCTATGGCAGAAGCAGCGTTAAAAGAGACCGGAGAGAGCACGACAATATATATAACCGGCGGTATGGCAGAAGTAATAGCGCCATATCTGCCTTTTAAAGTTATCTTAGACCGCTATTTGGTGATAAAAGGCGTTTATTTAGTGATAAAGCATAATGGTATGTAAATAAAGTGAGGATTTTGTATTTTTAATGGAAAAAACAGATAAGAAGAAGAGAGATTATAATTTTAATGACTCAGTACTGCTTCCGGTACTGCCGCTTAGAGATATGATAGTCTTCCCGAGCGTTGTACAGCCGCTTGGAGTGGGAAGATTGAAGTCGCGCGCCGCCATAGATGAGGCAGCGCAGCAAAATAATAAGATAATTTTAGTAGCGCAGAAGAACTCCGCTCTTGAAGACCCAACGGCAGACGACCTTTACACAATAGGTGTGGTTGCTGAAATCTTGCAAGTGCTTCACTTGCCGGATGATACCATACGCTTAACCGTTGAAGCGATTGAGCGTGTTAGAATTGATAATATTTTAGAGAGCGACCCATACTTTTCAGCGCTTGCGACATTTGTCTCTACAACTTCACTCAGTCAGCAAAATGAGATAACAGCGTCCATGCGTATGGCGAGCGACCTCTTTGAAAAGTGTGTACAATTTTCAAACCGCCTTCCGGCTGAAGCTGTTGAAAATGTGCGAAGCATTGATTCACCGAGCAAATACGCGGACACAATAGCCTCATATTTGCCATTTACAATGCAGCAGAAACAGGAGCTTTTGGAAGAGGTATTGATAGAAAAACGCCTTCAGATGCTTTCGCAATTTTTAAGTAGCGAGATTGAGGTAATGGAGATAGAGCAACGCTTGCACAGCAAAGTGAAGAGCGAGATGGATGAGCATCAGAAAGATTTTTACTTGCGCGAGCGACTTAAAGCTATCCGTGAAGAGCTTGGCGACAGCGAAGATGCGACTAATGAGCTTGAGGAGCTAAAAGAGCAGGCGATAAATTGCGGTATGCCGGAGAAAATTTTGGAAAAGACGCTAAAGGAGATTGACCGACTTTCGCACCTCTCCCCGGCATCGCCAGATACGGCTGTGACGAAAAATTATATTGACTGGCTCATTTCCATGCCATGGGAAAAGCGTAGCGAGGATAATTTAGATCTGGACAGCGCGGAAATAATACTGAATGAAGACCATTTTGGGATTTTAAAAGCCAAAGAGCGTATCATTGAGTACCTTGCGGTACGAAAATTGAACCCAAAAATGCATGGCCCGATTCTCTGTTTTGTCGGACCTCCTGGAGTTGGTAAAACCTCTATCGGACGCTCAATTGCCCGTGCTTTGGGGCGCGAGTTTGTGCGCCTTTCTTTGGGTGGCATGCACGACGAAAGCGAGATAAGGGGACATAGGCGTACTTACGTTGGCGCTATGCCCGGACGCATCATTTCAGGAATCAAAAACGCCGGCACAAAGAACCCGGTTTTTATGCTCGACGAGATTGATAAAGTGGGCAAAGACTTTCGTGGCGATCCCTCGTCTGCGCTCTTGGAAGTGCTTGATCCCGAGCAGAATTTTTCGTTCAGCGACCACTATTTGGATGCGCCGTTTGATCTTTCGGAAGTGATGTTTGTAACGACCGCAAATCTCCTTGACCCCATCCCCGATCCCCTTCGTGACAGGATGGAAGTTATTGAGTTTACAAGCTATACCGAAGACGAAAAGCTCCATATAGCGCGCGAGTTTTTGCTCAAAAAGCAGCTCAAAGAAAATGGCTTGAAAGCCTCAAATATGACGATTACCGATGAGGCGATTTTGCTCTTGATTCGTAACTATACACGAGAAGCGGGCGTGCGTAATTTAGAGCGCGAAATCGGTTCGGTTTGCAGGAAAGTGGCAAAAGCTGTTGCAAGTGGAAAGCGGAAAAGTATGACCATAAAACCCGTGACCATAAAGACCATGCTCGGCGAGATAAGATACCGCTACGGCTCTGCCGGCAAGGTTGACGAAGTCGGAAATGTTACGGGCTTGGCGTGGACTGCGGCAGGTGGCGATGTGTTAAATGTTGAAGCGCAAATAGTGCCGGGTAAAGGGCATTTGCAGCTCACTGGTCAGCTTGGCGATGTTATGCAGGAGTCGGCAAAAGCCGCGATAACTTATGCCCGCGCTCACGCTAAAGATATAGGCATTGATGATAAATATTTTCAAGAGATAGACACCCACATTCACGTGCCGGAAGGGCAAACACCAAAGGATGGTCCATCAGCGGGTATCACCCTTTGTACTGCGTATATTTCAGCGCTCACAAAGCGGAAAGTGGGTAAAAATATCGCTATGACCGGTGAGATTACACTACTTGGAAAAGTGCTTCCCGTGGGCGGAATTAAGGAGAAGGTGATAAGTGCGCACAGGGCAGGAATTACCGATATTATTATGCCGGCGGAGAACAAAAAGGATCTCGAAGAGATACCGGAACATATAAAAGGCGCGCTTGATTTTCACTTTGTAAACCACGTTAATGAAGTTCTTAATATAGCTTTGAAATGATTTTTATTTTTCGTCCATTTTTGGCGCAGAACCGAAAGTAAACTTGCTTTGAACGAGTCTTTAATTTCGCGGTGCGAAGCACAGCTCATCTCGCCACATCCAATCTGCATCCAAAAATGAACGAAAAATCCTTTCAAATGATAAGTGAGCATGAAATAATGTTAGGTGTTGATTATTATTTTTGAATATAGTTCTCTATGTAATCGTAAATAATGCTTGGTATTGACTATATGTGAAAAATAGTATATAATATTTAGGTAAAATCAAATAGCATATTAGAATATCTTTTTTATAAAGGACACGCTTTAAAAATGGAAAAATTTATGGAATATACTCTGCGCCAAGCAGATCGGGAAGTTGCTGATATCATGCTGCGCGAACTTAAAAGACAGCAGGAAACACTTGTCATGATTCCTTCGGAAAATTACGCTTCAAGAGCAGTAATGGATGCCACCGGTTCTATCATGACCAATAAGTATGCGGAAGGGTATCCGGGCGCCAGATACTATCACGGGTGCGAAAATGTTGACGACGTTGAGCGCCTTGCCATTAAACGTGCTTGCGAGCTTTTTGGCGCGGATCACGCGAACGTTCAGCCGGTAAGTGGCACGCAAGCCAATATGTCTGCGTACTTTGCGCTGCTTGAGCATGGTGATACTGTTTTAGCCATGGCACTTGACCAAGGCGGACACCTCTCGCATGGCAATAGAATCAACTTCTCCGGTAAATACTATAATTTTGTGGGCTACGGCGTTGACCGTGAGACCGAGATGATAGATTATGATGAACTCGCTAAAACTGCTAAGGAAGTGAAGCCGAAGATGATTATTGCCGGCGGAAGTGCGTATGCCAGAACTTTGGATTTTGCACGGTTTAGGGAGATTGCCGACAGCGTTGGTGCGTATTTGCTCGTTGATATGGCGCATATTAGCGGTCTTATTGCCGGTGGTCAGCATGAAAACCCAACACCTTATGCTGATGTCGTAACCTCAACAACTCACAAAACTTTGCGCGGACCGAGAGCTGCTTTTATTTTGTGCAAAGAAGAGTACGCGAAGAAGATTGATAAAGCTGTCTTCCCGGGCATTCAGGCAGGTCCGCTTATGCACACTATAGCCGCTAAAGCTGTTATGTTCCATGAAGCAGCATCGGATGATTTTAAAGTTTACCAGAAGAATGTTATTGATAACGCAAAAGCACTTTGTAATCAGTTTAAGGAGCGCGGGCTTAGAATAGTTTCTGATGATACTGATACCCATTTGATGTTAGTTGACCTTCGTGCGCTCGGTATTACGGGTAAAGAGGGAGCGAATATTTTACGTGAGGCAAATATTGTCGCAAACTTTAACACTATCCCGTATGACCCACAGCCACCCGCACACGGCTCCGGCATTCGCCCCGGTTCTCCGTGCCTTACAACGCGAGGAATGGGCGTGAATGAGATGAAAATCGTTGCGGATTTAATAGCTGATACGCTTATAAATAGGGATGATGCTGATGCTATACAGAAGATTAAGGAAAATTGTATAGAGCTCGCAAATAAATTCCCAATCTATGACAGTTATAAAAACGAATACTAAATAATATTAAAATAAAACAAAAATCGGGTGGTAAATTAAGTGATTACTGCCTGATTTTTGTCTTAAAATACCCCAATAAAGTTTGAAATCGTAAATTTTGAGCGTGAACCATCACTTGACAAAAGGGGGTAAAATAGTGTAAAATTATATAATGCGATTGTTCGCTTAATATATAAAACAGGACTAATTTTTGTTAGTTTTAAGGGGGAATACCTTGTCAACATTTGATAAACAGTTCAGTGCAGAGAGCTTTTCTGTGCATATTTTACGTGATAGCATTGCTGATTTTTTGTTAGAACGTGGTCATGCGGCAAAAGTCAGTGATATTTCAAAAGAAATCGGTAGTACTTATAATGTCGGCGCTAAGCTTATAAAAGCGGTTTTAAATGCTGCTGACAGCTTTGTATGCGCAGAACGTCGTTTTAACTTTAAATATCGCACAGATTTTAACCGCCCGCTTGATGGTGATATCAAAAGTGTACTGAACGGATTTGGGCGTCCTATTGAAATGGAAAACCTTGCAAATGAGCTCGCATTATTAAATACAAGATCACAAGACTACTTTTTAGAGTTACTTCCAAAATTTGTTGAAACACGAGACGACTATTTTTTGATAGATGAAGACCATTATGGCTTAAGCGAATGGCTGTTACAGACCGCAGAAGGTGATGATAAAGATACTGTGCTTGATCTCAATTTCTTTGAAAATTATAATGAAGTGCAGCCGGATTTAGAGAAAGCTACTGCTATAAAGATAAAAGGCAAAGATATTTTTGCTGATATTAAAGAGATTATAGGTCAAATTGGTCCGGTAAATCATAAAATTCTTTCATATGCTCTTTGGAATATTTTGGGAGATACGTTTAACTCAAAAGCGCTCTATAAAGAGCTTTTTTTAAGTGACGACTTTACCTTACTTTCAGGACAAAGCTGGACAATTTCAGCTGATATTAAGGGTGCAGCAGCAAAGCTTAAAAAATTATCTGACATTGCGGAAAAAGAGCTTGTTGAAGAGGAAGAATTTACCGGAGAGTATACTGTAAACTTTGAAGATATGGAAGAGATAACAGAGTTTTTCCTTGAAAATGGTTCACCGGAACGTCTTACTGATATTATTTCAAATGTTTTAGATTATAATGAAGACAACCAAAGATTTGAAAGTATTTATAATGTATTGCTTGACGAGATGGGAAAAGATAAACGTTTTGAGCGTGTTGGTGAAGAGACATTTGTTTTAGGTGGACTTATTCCCGATGCCATAACTCAAGTTCCTGATGAGCTTTTACCGGTATACGTTGACTCAAATATGTTTAGTGACCCTGATGCAGACATTGAGCTTGTTGATGAGGGATTAGATGCAGATTTAGCATCTTTGATTCACGATCCATACTATGAAGATTTTGGTGGTGAACATGAAGTAGAGCTTGCAGAAGATGTGTCAAGTTCAGTTAAGAAAACAACAGTTTCTTTGACTCATCCACATCGTCTTATGGGTACATTAAAGCTTCGCCAGATGGATATACCATTCTTTCCGGCAGAGACTTCTTATGCTGCACTCACAGTTACTGATGGGGATGAGGCATTTAAAGTTTGGTTAAATAATGAAGAGCTGTTTATTGCTAATTTGGGTGCGTGGTATGCAAAGAATGAGGCGAAAGTTGGCTCACAGATTACATTTTCAAAACTTGATAAAGCCGATTGTTATTCAATATCCATAGAACCAAAGCTTGATACAAAAATTGATATTCCGGAAGATAGAATTACTGAACTCCTTGAACTTGCACCAATAGCTGCAGAAGAAAACCTATCAATGTACGAGATAGTAACGAAAATTATGTCAAACTATAAGCTTGGGTTAAATTTTTATAATATCTGGTCTGAAGCTAATGTTGTTCGCAGAACGCCAAAACGCGTTATAGCTTCTATCTTGAGTTACTATGAAGGGTTTACCGTAACAAAAGCAGGGAATTGGAAGTTTGACAGCAAAAAACTTGGACAAAAACGAAGCGATAAAGATGAGTTTGTAATGTAAATGAAGACGAGTCGTGATTAAAAATTAAGGAGCAGGGTTTTAAGTAAAAATCCTCCTCCTTATTTGTTATTGGAGATTAAAATGTTAGTATCAGATAGAAATTATGGACAAAGGAGCGGTTTCAAGGTTCCGTTTTTGAATATGGGAGCGATGCGTTTTCCCAAAAATGTGGACGATGCTGTAAAAGTTATTCGCCACGCCATAGATAGTGGATATAGATATATTGATACTAGTCGTTTTTACGATGATAGCGAACTAAAACTCAAAGTTGCGCTAAAAGATGGTTATCGTGAAAAAGTTATTCTTTCAACAAAATGGTCTCCAAGGGTTAGCAAAATTGAAGATACTGATGACGATAGCAGTGAGTGTATGGTAAAGCGCATTGAAGAGTCCATGAAGCGCCTTGATGTTGACTATTTGGACTTTTATCAGCTTTGGTGTGTTCAAGATTATGCTGATTTTAAAAATGCCATTCGCCCCGGTGGTATGGTTGACGGAATGATTCGCGCTAAGGGTATGGGGTTAGTCGGGCATCTAGGGATGACTTCTCACGACTCTAGCGAAAATATTATTAAAGCTCTTCCTGACCTAGATTGGTGTGAGTCAGTACTTGTGACATATAATATCTTAAATCTTGGTCGTAAAGAGGCGCTTACAGCGCTTAAAAAGGTCGGAATTGCAACCACTGTTATGAATCCATTATCAGGTGGTATACTAGCTCAAGACAGTCATATATTTACATCGTTAGCCAAAAGTGTAGGGTGTGAAACTCCTTCTGAAATGGCTCTTCGCTATATCATGAGTAATGGAGATATTGACTGCGTTATGAACGGTATTAATTCTGTAATGGATATAGATAGAAGTATTGCTGCTGTAGAAAAAGGTGGCCTTACTCTTGAAAACATTGCACGTATTGACACAGAAATTTCTGGAATAATCAGCAATGCTAAAGATTTTTGCACTGGTTGCAAGTACTGTTTGCCGTGTCCTGCAGGCATCGAAATTCCATCGGTAATGTCTGCTCTTGCCGCAGAGCGTTACTGGGGACGAAGCGAACGAGCTGCTGAAATTTACAATGGGCTAAAAGAGAAGGCGAGTGATTGTGTGAAATGTGGGCAATGTGAGGCAAAATGTACGCAAAAACTTGAAATAATACAAGAGATGGAGTGTGCTTTAAATATTTTCGGACAATAACCGTGATTTTTACTTGACGATTATTCTCAAATATATTATAATACAGTAATGCAGACAAACGAAGAGTTGAAACAAAATATAGTGGAAGATGCGAATGTGGACATATTAGATGACTCACTTGACCTAAAAGAGGTGTCTAAGCAGGATGATATGGAAAATATCATCCATAACTTCGTGCGTCGTTTAGCGATGATTTTACAGGCAGAAAAAGCAATAATTATGCTTTATTCACCTGAAACTAGCCAACTTATAGCGCAGGTTCCTGCTATAGGTTTTGGCGATGTTGATATAAAAACTTTGAGTTACAACTCTGATATTGGTCTTGCCGGCAAGGTTTTTAATAGCGGTGAACCAAAAATAGTTATCGATGTTACAACTGACCCTGAGATTAACCAAGATTTTATTCAAAAAGTGCAGGTAAGGAATGCTTTGGTTGCGCCTTTAATTATTGAACGCCATCAAACAGCCGGAAGCGTGGTCAAAAAGACAATTATCGGTGTTGTTTTAGTCTTTAATAAGAAGTTTAACAAAAGCTTTACCAAAGAAGATGAAAATTTGCTTACTGTTTTGGCGAGAAACAGTAGTGCTCTTATAGGAAATGCTAAAGAATATAGTCTTTTAAAGGGTAAAGCAAAGCGGCTGGAAAGCACTTTTGATAGCATGCAGACTGGCATCATTTCCTTTAAAACAGATACTCGTGAGATGATTTCTATAAATGACGCAGCAGCTAAAGTTATAGGCGTTTCTAAGAGCAAATTGATGCATTCTAAAGTCGGTGATATCAAGTTTTCTGATGAAATAACTGCTGTTTTTGATAAAGCATTTGAAGAGGACGAGTGTTTCTTAGAGCCAAAAATAGGGGACAAATATTACAGAGTTGACATAGGCACAAACGGTGACAGGGCGAATGAGAAGATAATTATTTTAACTGATATAACGGACTTAAAAAATGTTGAACAGATGAAAACTAACTTTGTCTCCACGGTTTCTCATGAATTAAGAACCCCGCTGACAGTAATTAAGGGCTTTATCAGCACGCTTTTGACTGACCCGGAAGGCGAGTTTTATGACACTACGTCGAGAATGGAATTTTATAACATTATTGACACAGAATGCGATCGTTTGGTGCGTCTTATCAGTGACCTATTAAGTATTTCACGCATTGAGCGTGGTCTTTCATTACAGTTGCATTACACTAAATTTGATGTTATGGAACTCATAGAAAAGTGCGTATTATTCCACAAGAATTATACAGAGAAGCATAATCTCATCTTTGATAAATCCTTTGATTCTTTTGAGATTGAGGCAGATAAAGATAAACTTGACCAAGTTATAACGAACCTTCTCAGTAATGCCATAAAGTACAGCCCGGAAGGTGGAGACATTATTGTCAGTTGTGATGTGGTGGGTGAGAATGTTGAAATTGTGGTGAAAGACAACGGCTTTGGTATTTCAAAAGAGCACTTAGACAAGATTTTTGAATGTTTCCATCGTGTTGATAATAGCGATTCAAGAAAGATTGGCGGTACTGGCATTGGCTTATTCTTGGTTGATAGTCTGGTGAAAGAACATAATGGGCGTATTTCTGTAGAGAGTGAGCTTGGTGAAGGATCGGCGTTTACCGTTACTCTTCCTATCCGTCGTGATGCATAAAAAGAGGTGAGTATGGCAAAACAGTTTGCATTAATATACTTTACGGCAACAAAAAATAGTTTATACGTGGCTGATAAGCTTCAAGGATATCTTGATGCTGACATCTTTGATATGACTGATATCTCTTTTATGGATGCTGACTTGAGTTCATATGAGGGCATTGGCGTTATAGCGCCGGTTTATTGTGGTGGCATTCCAAACTTTGTTGCTAAAATCATCACTCAAAAGCTGATGAATTATAAGGGGAAATACCACTTTTGTATTCTAAATTACGGCGGAAAAAGTATGAACGCGGAGTTTGTTGCCTACGATTTTTACAAGTCCGCGGGTATCACGCTTTCATACCATAATTCTCTTAAAATGCCGGAAAACTTCATTGTGATGTTTAATGCTCCGAGTGATGAAAACATCAAAAAAGATATAGCACTAGCAAACGAACGCTTGCCGAAAATCGCCCAAAATATTCTTGCAATGAGAAAAATCGCACTACCTAAAAAGAAAGTGTACAATATCTTTTCCATTCCATTCTATAACCTTGCAAGAAAAAATTGGGTGAAAGTTGCACAAAAATTTAATGTTGCGGGCTGTGTGAGATGTGGTCAATGTGTTCGTGAATGCCCTACAAAGAATATTTCGTTTATGGCAGGACAGATTCAGTTCGCTGAAAAATGTGAGTTCTGTTTAAAATGTATGAATAAATGCCCGCACGGTTCTATCACTTTTGGGCGCGCAAAAATGGGCGGACAAAGATATCTGAACAGATGGGTATAATTTTTATATGTTGTTGAAAATAGTAAAAATATTTGCTCTTCTAGTCCTTTTAGCACTCATTTTTTGGGGATATACGAGGTTTAATGATTTAAAATCAGTCAGTAATGGTAGCACGAGTAAAAATGCGAGTGTATGCCCCATATGCGGAGTGAAAATTGAAGAAAAGAGCAGTATAAAGCGTCCGATAGCGGTCATGGTTGAAAATTCTCCTGTAGCCCGTCCGCAAAGCGGACTGAAAGACGCTTGTATTGTTTACGAGGCAGTTACCGAGGGTGGAATATCCAGATTTATAGCAGTTTATCTTCATAATAACGCTGAGCGAATAGGCCCTGTCCGTTCCGCACGCACCCATTTTATTGATCTTTCTCGCGACTATCGTGCTGCGTATGTGCATTGCGGACAGAGCAATGAAGCGTTGAGCGTGCTTAATCATGATATGTCAGTAATAAATGTTGACCAAATGAAGCTGGAAGATTACTTTTGGCGCGAGAAAGGCAGGCGCGCTCCGCATAATCTTTATACATCAACAGACAACATTGTCAAGTATATGGATAGTAAAAATTTAAATAATATTCAGGATGATTTCCCTAATTTCACGTATAATTCTGTCTTAGATGAGGGCACTGAAGTAGAGCATTTCGAAATAGATTTGTCTTCAGCTACCCCTAAAGTGAGCTGGAAATATGATGTTGAAAGTAAAGAATATACGCGTTATAATGGCACAAAGGCGCATTTAGATAAAGAAACTAATGAGCCGCTGACTGCTAAGAATATAATCGTTCAATTTGTCCGTTCTATGCCGAACGCGACCTCAAATCTCGGTGTTATAGATGTTATGGTGACCGGTGAGGGGAGTGGGTTTTTATATTCAAACGGCAAGCGGGTAGAAATAGCGTGGCAAAAGCCACGATTGCGTGTGCCGACTACGTATTTGACAAAGCATGGTGACCCTATTCCGCTGACTCCCGGCATTACTTATGTGATGTTAGTTGACGAAACAGGAAGCACGAAGAGCAAAAAGTAATGAGGAAAAGGGAATTAGAATTACTTGCTCCGGCTAAGAATGCTGAAGTGGGCAAGATAGCTATAAACGCCGGTGCGGATGCTGTGTACATTGGGGCATCTGACTTTGGCGCGCGTAAAAACGCGGCAAATGGCATTGACGCCATAGCCCAACTTACTGCATACGCGCATAAGTTTCACGCAAGAGTGTATGTGACAGTGAATACCCTTCTTTACGACCATGAGTTAGAGGGCGCGGAGCATCTTATTTACGCTCTGTCTGAGATTGGTGTTGACGGTATTATTATTCAGGATATGGCGCTTCTCTCCGGCAATAATTTTAACATCCCCCTCATCGCAAGCACACAAATGCACAATAACTCTAAAGAGTGGCTTTACTATTTGGCGTCAATCGGCATAAGAAGGGCGATTTTACCACGTGAGTTTACCTTGCGCGAGATAGAGGAAGCGCATGACTTTTTATGTGATGATTTTTCGGATTTCGAGCTTGAATCCTTCGTGCATGGCGCGCTTTGTGTTTCGTATAGCGGGCAATGCTATTTGAGTGCGGCACTGAGCGGCAGGAGCGGAAATAGGGGAGAGTGCGCGCAAAACTGCCGTATGAGGTATCAGACGTTAGATAATACCGTGAAACTCCCGAATTACCCTCTGTCCCTTAAGGATATGTGCCGTTTAGATGACTTGGAAGCGCTTATAAGCGCCGGAGTGACCTCTTTTAAGGTGGAAGGTCGGCTAAAGGACGAAAACTACGTTAAAAACGTGATTTTGGCGTATAACGACCGTTTGAACGAGCTTATAGCAGGGCGCGAGGACTTGTGCCGCGCGTCAAGCGGCTCTGTTGAAACCAATGGCTTTATTCCAAGCGTAGATAAGGTCTTCAATCGTTCATTTACAAGCTATTTTCTGCATGAAAACTCAGGCGGTAAGTTTGCTTTTTCAAGCTCAAAAACCCCGAAAATGGTTGGAGAATATGTCGGAAAAGTAAAGAGCGTTAAAGGGAATACGCTGAGCTTAGATAACGCTTCAGTCGAGCTCAATAACGGTGATGGTTTGACCTTTTTTGCACCGGATGGTGAGCTTGATGGTATGAACGTGAACAGGGCTTTAGGCAACGAGCTGATCTTAGCTAAGATTAAGGACATTGAGGTTGGTACAGAGCTCTTTCGGAATAACGATATTGCCTTTGAAACAGCGAGTAAAAACGCTAAAATTGAGCGTAAAATAGCCATAAATGTGCGTATTTTGGTGGCTGATGACACTATTCATTTTGCGGCTGTTGACGAAGATGAAATAAGCGCTGAATTTGCCGTTCCTATCCCTGAAAATGAAGCGAGAACGCCTGAGAGCATGAAGGAAAGCTTTGTTCGGCAATTCCAAAAGAGCGGCAGCACAATCTTTGAAATTGAGCACGTAAAGCTTGAATTTGAGCGTAAAATAGTGCCATTTTTGCCGATAAGTGAGCTGAACGCTCTCCGTAAGAGATTGCTTGACGAGCTTCTTTGTGCCAGAATTACGAGTATGCCACGCTTAAAATGCGAGATTCACGAGGGAAACACCCCAATTCCACGCTTGAGCGACACCTACAAGGCGAACATTCTGAACGAGCGGGCGCGTGAGTACTATGAGCGGCATGGTGCGGTCGGTATAGAGTACGCTCCGGAATATGACAATATGGACATGACAGGCAAGGAAGTTATGTCTTTGCGCTACTGTTTGTATAAGGAGTTTTTGGGGTGTAAAAAAGTAGATGGTGAAATAGCCGCCCCAATCCGTCTGAAAGACAGTTCAAATAACATTTTAAGAGTAGAATTTGATTGCAAAAGGTGTCGTTCATCAGTCATTTTAGACGAAAAAGCGCGATAAGATGGTGTGAAAAGTAGAACTTTAGCGTCAAAATTCTTGTGGAAAGCCCTTAAAAGTAACAAAAAGGACTTTTTAGCTTTAATTTCCTTTATGTCTTATTTTGATTGCCGTTTTTACCGATATTTCAATAAAATATCAAGCCTATATTTTCTGCTATCCGTCTAACTACAGGCACACAAACCGTATTGCCGATTTGCTTATAAACTTGCTCAATAGGAATATTTGGCAATTTGTATTCTTTTGGAAATCCTTGAAGAGCCAAACATTCGTAAGGTGTTAGTTTTCGTATGCCGTAATTATCACTTACAATAGGAACCCTATCATGGTATGTTCCCATGTTTGCTTTTAATGTGGGACAAGTATTCCATGCCTTCATTGCAACTCCGCTGTCATCTATCCTGTATATTGCCGTGTCGTCAATGATTCGCTGATTTAGCAAAGAGTAATATTTGTTTTCATTATAGTAGTAATACCTCGGATTCTTTTGTTCTTTTCTGTTTACGATGTCATTTATAGTAATACTAAGCGGTATTTCATCGGGAAAAGAAAAATGGTCCATATGCTCGTAATTTTTGAAAGCTGCTATAAAAATTCTATCTCGAATTTGCGGGATGTTACCATGCTTATCAGCGTTCAATACGGCATATTTTACACCGTATCCACGCTCTGCCAAGGTATTGTAAATAGTTAGGAAGGTTCTGCCGTTGTCGTGTTTTACGAGGTTCTTCACATTTTCAAGCAATATAACGGGAGGTTGTTTTGCATCTATAACCTTTAATATCTCAAAATACATTGACCCTCTGGGATCTGCAAATCCCTTTTGTCTCCCCATTACCGAAAAAGACTGACAAGGAAATCCGGCGGTTAATATATCAATATCAGGAATAGTTATAGGATTGATTGAGCGAATATCATTTTCTGCCAAATATTCAGATCCAAAATTAAAACGATAAGTTTCGCAGGCAAAATGGTCAATTTCATTAGCCCATACAATTTCTGCACCTGCCTGTTTAAAAGCTAAGCAAATACCGCCTATTCCGGCAAACATACTGCCAACTTTCATGATTTCACCTGTTTACCTCTCTGCTGTTAATTGCTTTTTCAATTTCATTAACAACTTTATCAATATCTTTCTCTATTTGTTTACCCCAAAATCTTAATACAATATATCCATCAGCTTCAAGATTGGCACTAACATCTTTATCACGTTGCATGTTTTGTTCTATTTTCGGAATCCAAAATTCGGTATGACTTTTGAAATCTTTTTTTCGCTCTTCCCAATTATATCCGTGCCAAAATTCTGAATCACAAAATATTACTATTTTTTGTTTTGTAAATATAATATCTGGTTTCCCATAAATTTTTGTGTAATTTTTGCGGTAACGATATCCTTTGCTATATAATGCTTGTCTTAATTTTAATTCAATTTTTGAATCCTTGTTTTTCACAGCTTGCATATTTCTTCGGCGTTGTTCCGGCGTATGCTTGTCCATGCTTACAGTTTTATCCCTTTGAATCTAATTTGGACGTTTAAATCCAGGTAAACATTATCACCTTCTTTGTATAGATACCCGTAATCATATCTACTTGCACTTGGTCTGTCAAATTGAGTGTTTTTTAACAGATATTCTTCAAAGAAGTTCCTATTATAAAGGTGGTAACACAAAACATCACCATCACGTTTGATAATTATATAGCCACCAGTCGCAGCATCTAATCCATCCCATGCTTTGCCCGGTGTCATTCCTAATGCAGATGCACTTATCAATTTTTTGAATTTATATCTATAAAGTGCACCTGGTACACGATATTCTATTGGGTTGCTCTTCTCTGTCAAAGTTATTAAATCTTCGCAATTATAAATTGATTTATCAATATTTCTATAATGCTGCAATACCATATCACCAAATATCTGAGGTAATAAACTGTCAATTAAAATTAAATTATCAGTAAATGTTTGGTCTTTAGCATAACAAAATTCTGCTTTTTCACAGAGAGCGAATAATCGCACCATTCGTGCAATCATGTAATTCTGATATACGTTTTTGTCAATAGCATTTATTTCTGAGATTTGTTCGTCATTAAGTCCGGATATTTTATATTTTAATCGCGTGTTTTTCCCAGGATTAAGTAGTGTAGGTGCAGAACCGATATCAGACTTTACCGAAAATCCGACTTTAGGACTGTATCCTGTATTTATATCCTGTATTTGCATTGTCATATCCACTTTTTTATTTGACGAAGCTTTTATCCTTTTTATTAACAGACAGTCCATAAATTGTTTCATCTCATCTATTGAAAATGCACCATTTTTATCGCTTTCCTCACTTCCTGCGATAATTTTTGTAAAAAGAATTTCAGATTGCGTTTCAAGTTCACTTATTGACACTTCTTTCAATAATACATTATTATTGAAAATTTTTATAATATTACCTGTGTAGTAGTCGATGATATTTCCGCCTGATTCTTCACGAATGATTTTAATTATAGGTAAATAAATGTCATCAATCTTATTTATATTTTCATCGGCAGCATATATTCTACCATCTTTTAAAAGCTTTATAAACGCATAAAGCTCCGACCATTCACCTTTATTTCCTGTAATCATTTAGGTTATCCTTTTCTTCATGTGCAATAAGCACTATTTTAATGTTTTTGGCAATTGCTTTTATCACAGGAACTGTTACCGAATTACCAAATTGTTTATAGAGATGAACATCAGCAAGAGGTAATTTGAAAGTATCGGGGAATCCTTGTAATCTTGCCCATTCTCGGGGAGTCATTTTCCTAATGCCTTCCTCGTTTATTTTTCCTTTGATATGAGTTGTTGGAATAAGGTTTGTCTGTCGATTATCAATTAATAAATTTCGTTCTCTTCCCATACCACCACAGACAATTGCTCCTGCTATGTCGTTCCAATCTCTGATTTCATATCCGAAACCATTGCCTTTTGATTCATGTCTTGCACGATGTCGACGAAGAGTCTCAACGTAAACGTCACTAAGATAATATTTTGCGGGAACAGGGTTTTCTTCAATAATATCTTTAAGCCTTTTATTTGTGTCAGTCGGCTCAGGAAACTTAAATTCGGTACTGTCAATGTCCTTTCTGAATGCAACTATATAAATTCGTTCGCGGTTTTGAGGAACGCCAAAGTCTTTGCTGTTTAGAATATCTTCATGAACAACATATCCAAGCTCCTCAAGAGTGCCTTTTATAATATCATATGTCTTGCCTTTATCATGAATGGTAAGACCTTTAACGTTTTCACAAAAAATAACTTTTGGATTGTGTAACGAACATATACGAGCAACGTCAAAGAATAGTGTCCCCCTGGACATTCCTTGATAGTCATCTATAAATCCTTTTCGTTGTCCTGCCAGGCTGAATGCTTGACAGGGGAATCCTGCCAAACAAATGTCGAACGCGGGAACGACTGCTTCGTCTAATTGAGTTATATCTCCTGAGATTTCAAAATTATCTTTATAATTAGCAGAGTAGGTTTTTTGCGCGTTTAAATCCCATTCGCTGACAAAGACAGTTTTTATTGCTTTGCCAAACGCTTGGTCAAACCCCATCCGTATACCACCGATTCCGGCAAATAAATCTATGGATGCCCATTTTTGCATGTTAAGCCCATTCTCCAATTTTTTTTCATAGTAACTACATATAAATGATGCCATTTATTTGTTTTAACTTCAATGAAAATTATAGCAGATTTAGGCGCGCTTGTCAATAAAAGTTTGTTTTTGCATATAATTATTTTAAGCACTCCTAAACATTTGGTATGTACTTTGAATCCGACGATTCGTTCAAAGCAAGCAAAATCCACGTTTGAATTTTGCCGGCATTAAGTTATTCTGTCATGATTACATTTTTTTTATAATTGTATCATTATAGAAAGTTGAAAAAACGGTCGCCGCCAAAAATGGACGAAAATCATATGGTGGTTGTGCCGGCGGACACCTCATGCCAGAGATTGTAGAAACGTTCTTTACGCGTTGGGCGATTCTCAAGCTCAGGAATACAACTCGTTTCGCCCTCAATAAACTCCTCAATGCGCGTCGCGGTCTCACGTAAACGGCGGGCAATAGTCGCAAGACGTATCTGCAACACCTCGTATCCCTCCGGTTTATTGCGGCGCATCCAGCTTCTGCGCCACACTGCCTCGGTCTGGTCGGCAAAGTCCGCAAGCATCAATGCTTCCATAACAACTGCTTTTAAGCCGTCAATATCGCGGTTGTCGTATGCCGCAACGAATTTATCGCGCAAGTTCATCTTTCTTAACAACAATTTCGCGGTAGAAAGCGCAAACTCAAAGTCGCCTCCGGCAGTTGTTGTGAAAGTTTTGCTGTTGTACTTTTCGATGAGTTCCTTTAATCTAACCTTAATCCCTTCGTAAATCTCAACATCTTCTCCCAAGACTTCATTGCGGGCAATGCCTAAAATCGGGTCGTCCCAGAGCAGAGCAGCCGGGGGCATTGCGTGGCAGGTGAGGGCATCAGAAACGCACAGATTGTCGGCGTAGTAATCTTCGCCATTTGCGAAAATTTTGAACATATTGCTCAAATACTCCGGCTTTGCCTCATCATTATACGCTTTTTCAGCTGCAAAGGTGAGCCCTGCGAGACTTGAATCATATTCGCAATACGCGCCGTCATCGCCCCACATAGTGAAGAAGAGGTCTTTCACTTCTGCCTTGAGGCAGGCGTTCATACAGGCGGTGACGTTCGTTTCGGTGACCTTGCGGTTGTACCACAACTGCCCCCAAGTCCACACGCCGGATGCCATAATCGGCTCATGTCCCAGTTTGCGGTGCTTTGCTATATAGTCAAGATAAAACTCCTCGTCGTCGTGGTAATAGTCCCAATAAACAAGATCAGCGCCGGCAGGTATTTTTTCCGCCACGCTATCCGGTATCGTGGCTTCGCTGTCGTAATACTCATGCTTTTTCGAGGCGATGGCAAAGTACATGTCTGACCAGATCATCGGCTTTAGCCCATGATTTTCGCAAATCTCCACCACGCGCTCCAAATGCTCATTAAAGATATCAAAGTGGCTTCTGTCACCGTGCAAATCAAGGTATTTGCCGCGCCCAAGTTGCCATGCCTCGTCCATACCTATGTGTATCTTTGAGCTTGTAAGTGACCCCTTAATCGCGGAAATCATATCATCAATGAGCGCGTAAGTCTTCTCGTCGCCAACTAAAATTGTGCTGCCAAAGTCAAAGGATTCTCTGTAAGTTTCCCAGCGCGCTATCTGCTCCAAATGCCCCAACGTCTGTATGCACCCGACTATTTCCAGTCCGAAATTCTTTGAAAACGCATCCAAATCTTTTAATTCTTCTTGCGTGTATTTTCCGCGCAAATACCCAAAGCGCTCATGACCGAGTATTTCATAAGTGTCTTCGGTATAGAGCATTATTTGGTTCATTCCCATCATGGCAAGCGCGCAAATCCACTTTTTGAAGTGCTCGGGTTTCATAACTCCGTTGCGGCTTGAGTCGAGCATAATACCTATGGTATTAAAGCTGCTCTTTATAGTGCGCGTGTCCCCGTTTGGCGCGATATTCCCGGCGATTAACTCTCCGAGCGCTCTAAGTTGACGGGTGATATTGCCACCTTCTATTGCGGCCGTGTTGCCGTCAAAGTTTACAGTCGTGTTCTCTGAGGCGCTGTTTTGTACTGTTACTGAGATTGCTCCCGCGTTGCTGCTAACGAAAACATCGGCAAAATATTGGCTTAGAATGTCGGTTGCGCGTACGATATTTTTCGGTGCTGATTTAATATAAATTTTGTTCATAATGGGCTTGTCCTTTATATATCATTTTACGATGCTATTTATTGGGCACCTCTAAAAAGCTCATTCGCGCGTTTTTGTGGATACTTTTTCGTGATACTTTGTCCAATATATTATTACATAACGTCCAAGTATGCATGTAATACATTGTCCGCGTCTCACAAAAAATTATCTCGCAAATTCACGCAAAGCAGATTTTTAGAGATACCCTATTATATATTACTTCGGAAAAAAACGCAAGACCTTTCGCATAAAAAAGTTATCAATGCGTTAAAAATTATAAAAATAGGCACATTTTGTGAGAAAAATGCTAAAAAGCATTAAATTACCAAAAAATGTGCTGATTTTTGTATTTTCGGGCTTGCAAAAGTTATAAAAATGGTGTATTCTATAGAGGTACATTCATGGAGTGTACAAAATATCTATACGTTTAAGTAAGGAGATTATTAAAATGGCAGATTTAAATTTGCTCGCAGAGGCTATTATTTCCGGTAAAAAGAATAATGCTGTTGAGATGGTAAACGCAGCTTTGGCAGAGGGTGTTGGCGTTGCTGATATCGTAAACGAAGGGCTCATCGGCGGTATGAATGTTGTTGGCGCAAAGTTCAAAAACAACGAATTTTACGTACCTGAAGTTTTGATCGCAGCTCGCGCTATGAAAGAGTGTATGGCTATCGTTAAACCACTTTTAGAAGAGAGTGGTGTTGAGCCGGTAGGTACTGTTGTTATCGGTACAGTTAAGGGCGACCTTCACGACATCGGTAAAAACCTCGTAGCTATGATGCTTCAGGGTAATGGCTTTGAAGTTATTGACCTCGGTGTTGACGTAGAAGCTGAGAACTATGTTCAGACAGCTATCGACAAAGGTGCTGACATCATCGCTTTAAGCGCACTTTTGACAACAACTATGCCTTCTATGCAGCAAACTGTTGAAGTTTTGAACGCTTCAGCCGGCAAGGGCAAAGTTAAAGTTATGATCGGCGGCGCTCCTGTTACACAGAAATTCGCTGACGAAATTGGTGCAGACGGTTATTCACCTGATGCTGCAAGTGCTGTAGACTTGGCTAAAGCTTTACTTGCATAATTTTATTGTGCTAAGATAGATAAACGCTCCGCAAAAGTTGTTTTATTGATTTTTGCGGAGTTTTTATTTTTTTGGTAAGAATTTTTTAAAAAAGTACGAAAAATAGCTTGACAATTATCAGAATTTTTGCTATAATTTTTAGCGTACTCTTATTTGGGTATATATTTGATGGTGTTCCCGAGTAGCTCAATCGGCAGAGCGTCGGACTGTTAATCCGCAGGTTGTAGGTTCAAGTCCTACCTCGGGAGCCAATTTTTTTATTAACTTCTTCTATTATTTTTTTTGAAAACCCCTTGACAACAAATAACAAAAGTTGTATAATTATATGGTATGAATTTTTACCCGATAAATAAAACAATAAATTTTATGAATGAAAGAGCAGCTCTCGCAGCTGTTATTTCTGTATCGAGGTTACATACAGAGGATACTTCCATCTGGCAGACTGACCAGAGGGAAGATTATTTAATTATGGTTAAAAAATAAGCATAGTAATCGCTATTTGCGGTGACTATGTTTTTTTTTGCGATTAAAATAGCGCATATAAAAAAATCCTTTAGGGAGGGGTATTAATGAATAGTTATGTTTTATCAGTTTTGAACGCAACGCAAGCCAAAAACGCTGATCAACCGGAGTTTTTGCAAGCTGTTGCCGAAGTTTTTGAGACTATCGCACCGGCGATAGAGCGCGACATCAAGTATGAGAAAGAGGGCGTTTTGCAGCGTATAGTTGAGCCGGAGCGCGTTATAATGTTTAGAATTCCTTGGGTGAACGACTCGGGCGAAGTTCAGGTGAACCGTGGGTATCGCGTGCAGTTTAACAGCGCAATTGGCCCATACAAGGGCGGTATCCGTTTTCATCCGTCAGTTAACTTGTCAATCATTAAATTTTTAGGGTTTGAGCAGATTTTCAAAAATTCCTTGACCACTTTGCCGATGGGCGGTGGCAAGGGTGGTTCTGATTTTGACCCCAAAGGCAAGAGTGATGGCGAGATTATGCGTTTTTGTCAGGCATTTATGACTGAGCTTCAGAGACACATAGGTGCTGATACTGATGTTCCGGCAGGTGATATCGGTGTTGGTAAGCGCGAAATCGGCTTTATGTTCGGGCAATATCGCAAAATCCGCAATGAGTTTGTCGGCGTTTTGACCGGCAAAGGTCTTAGCTGGGGCGGTTCACTTATTCGTCCTGAGGCAACAGGTTACGGCTCGGTTTACTTTGCGCAAGAGATGTTAAAGACACGCGATGACAGTGTTGCCGGCAAGGTTTGTACTGTTTCCGGTTCCGGTAATGTTGCGCAGTATACTGTAGAAAAAATCAATGAGCTTGGCGGCAAGGTTGTGAGTTTGTCTGACTCTGCCGGTACAATTTTTGATAAAGATGGTATTGACGCTGAGAAATTGGCTTGGGTTATGGAGCTTAAAAATGTTCGTCGCGGTCGTATTGCTGAGTATGCTCAGAAGTTTAGCGGAAGCGTTTATATGGAAGGACAGCGTCCTTGGAGCATTAAATGTGACTGTGCTTTCCCGAGCGCAACGCAGAACGAGCTCAATGGTGACGAGGCAAAGGCACTTATAGCAAATGGTTGTAATTTGGTTTCAGAGGGTGCGAATATGCCTTCTACTCCTGAAGCGATTGAGGCATTCTTGTCTACTAAGGGATTCCAGTACGCTCCGGGTAAAGCTGCTAACGCCGGTGGTGTTGCGACTTCAGGTCTTGAAATGAGCCAGAATTCCGGTCGTCTTTCTTGGTCATCTGAGGAAGTTGACGCTAAACTCAAGAATATTATGAAGAATATTCATGCTAATGCTCGCGCTGCGGCTACTGAGTTTGGTCAGCCGGACAATTATGTTATGGGCGCTAATATCGCGGGCTTCAAAAAAGTCGCCGACGCAATGCTCGACCAAGGCATCATTTAACTTGTTTGTTTTTAGTCCATTTTTGGCGAATATTGAACGAAAAACACCTTTAGTGATATAAGTTTGTTTTGCATCTCCCTCTCAATTAAAAGAGAGGGAGATGATTTTATTGCTCCATGTTTATATAAGAAATTGTTATTTTTGGTATTTTTTATTTTATTTTGTTAAAATCACAAAATTGCTTAATGTTTTTTACTTTTGCCCCCCCCCTATTGTTTTTTGTCAAAGTTTTTGTTATAATAAAGATAGAAATCTATGGTGGAGGATTTTAAGGCATGAAAAAGATTGTTTATTTGCTATTTTTAATAGTCACTGTTTTTACGCTTTGCTTTGTTGCTTTTTCGCAAGAAGAGCAAGATACAGCGGAAAATGTTGTTGCAGTAGAGTTGAGCGAAGAGGACGTTCAATACATTGCTGAGGCATATTTTGAGGTTTTCAAGAAAGTTATGGACGTTGATTGGCATGTTATTAAGAGTTCAAAATATCTGTCGGTGGACTTTGCCAATTTTAAAACAATTAAAGTAGATGCAGTGATACCATTTTTAGAGCAATATTGTAAGGACAATGGATTTGAGTTTTTGCAGTATTCCGCAAAAGAATTACAGGAAAAAGGGTATGTTGGGGTTGTAGCCATAAGTTCTCAAGATGCTGTTTTAAAGGACGGAAAAGTTACTATAAGTATTAGCAAAATGAGTTCATCTTTTGGTGGAAATGGAGGGGAGTATACTTTATCTAAGAACGAAAACGGCGAATGGGTTTTTGAAAACGGTCTTATTTGGTTTGCTTGTGGTTAATTGCTAAATGACGCTTTACTCGCAATAAATAATTTTTCAAATTAAGGAGTGAAATTATGAAAAAGATTTTTTGTTTGTTATTTTTAATAGCATCTATTTTTGCGTTTAGCTATTCTTCTTTAGCGCAAACTGAAGAAGAAATAGAAGTAGAGCATACTATGTTTAATAGTCCGTTTTGGCTAATGGGGGATTTGAACGGAATTGACATAGAAATAGAAGAACCCACAACCGAAGCTGTCAATTTCAGTGAAGAAGAAGAAGTTCAGTATATTGCGGAAGGGTATTTTGAGGCTTTTAAGAGAGCCGTAAAAGACAATGGCAAAAAAAATATATCTGTTGTACTAAAAAATGTGAAAACAGTTCCCCCGCAAGTTATATTACCATTGTTGGAGCAATATTGCAAAGACAATGGCTACGAACTCTTGCAGTATAATGTTTCGGAATTGCAGGAAAACGGATATATATATAATGGTTTACTTAATGCTGTAGCTGTAGTTTTCTCCAATGTTGTTATGGAAGGACGAAAACTCACAATTAGTATTGTGCGTTGCAATTCGAGTATGTCTTATACCTGTTTACAATATATTTTACATAAAAATAATGACGGAGAATGGGACGTCACAGAGCGTATGATTTTTCATACTCCTACTTTTTGAGTTGAATGAAACAGCCGATTTGTCATTTTAAATTGCACAAATCGGCTGTAATTTTCTTTGTTATGTAATTTTCTTAATAGGATTTTGCAAAGAGAACGCGCATTTTCGATTCTTTGCCGCAGCATATACATTTGCCCTCGCCATGCTCGGTAGCGTCAAACGGTACACAGCGGATGCTTACCGCTAAATCGTCGTTAATTTTCTTCTCGCACTCCTCACTGCCGCACCAATGACTGTAAGCGAAACCACCGTGAATCTCCGGCTGGCTCGTATTCTTCGGCGTGAAAAATGCCTTGAACTCGGCAAAGTCAGCTATCGCTATGCTATTTTCCTCGCGATAAGAAACAGCACGCGCGTAAAGATTGTCCTGAATGTCGGTCAAAATATCGCCGATTGTTGCCACGAGTTCGTCCTTAGAAATCGCCGCACGGTCACGTCTGTCCCTATCACGACGACCCAAAAAGACCGCGTTATTCTCTATCTCACGCTTGCCAACCTCAGCCATGAGCGGAATGCCTTTTTTTACCCAATTCCAGCTTTTTTCGCCGGCGTTCATATCGCGTTTGTCGATTATTACCTTTACACTCTTTCCATCATAAGAGCATTTGCGCAAACGTTCGGAAAGCTCCTCACAGTAACGCATTGTTTCGTCATAATCCTCTTCCTTGCGGATAATCGGCAACAGCACGATGTGTTGCGGTGCGAGCTTTGGCGGCACAATCAAACCGTTATCGTCAGAGTGCGTCATAATAAGACCGCCGATAAGGCGCGTTGACACACCCCACGAGGTGGTCCAAGCGAATTCTTCGGTGCCGATGCGGGATTGGAATTTTATCCCTGCGGCTTTAGCGAAGTTCTGCCCCAAAAAGTGCGAAGTGCCGGCTTGGAGTGCCTTTCTGTCCTGCATCATCGCCTCAATGCTGTAAGTATCGGTCGCGCCCGGAAAACGTTCGCCGTCACTCTTTCTGCCCGTGATTACCGGCATCGCCAAGTACTCGGTGGCGAACTTCTCATAAACACGGAGCATTTTTAGGGTTTCCTCCACCGCTTCACTTTCAGTCTCATGCGCAGTGTGACCCTCTTGCCAGAGGAACTCGGTTGTGCGCAAAAACATACGGGTGCGCATCTCCCAACGGACAACGTTAGCCCATTGATTTATTAACACCGGCAAATCCCGATAGCTGTTCACCCATTTTGCGTACGCGTCACCGATAATAGTCTCAGACGTTGGGCGTACAACGAGCGGAGTGTCTAGCTCGCCATCGGGGATAAGCTTACCGTCAACTTCCTTTAATCTGTGATGTGTAACAACGGCGCACTCTTTGGCAAAACCCTCAACATGCTCGGCCTCGCGCTCAAAGTAGCTGAGCGGGATAAAGAGCGGAAAGTAGGCATTCTCGTGGCCTGTTGCCTTAAACATATCGTCAAGCGCGCGCTGGATATTCTCCCAGATAGCGTACCCCCACGGTTTGATAACCATACAGCCGCGCACAGCGCTCGTCTCAGCGAGATCTGCCGCCTTGATGACCTCTTGGTACCACTCAGGGTAATTCTCTTCTCTACGCGGGGTTATTGCGGTTTTTTCGTTTGCCATTTATTTATTCAACCTCTTTTGTTTCATATCAAGATACCGTATTTTACATATAAATTATAGCATAATTTCCTTTAAGTTGCAAGATAAATTCTCGAAAATGGGCTGCTTTATTTTGGATTTTATGTTATAATAGTAATATGAGATATTGGGAACAGTCTGACGAGGAGCTTTTGCATGAGTGCGACTGGTACGCCGGGCGCGCGAGCGGGCCGGGCGGGCAGAAGCGCAATAAGACGCACAGCGCCATAAATATGATTCATAAGCCGACGAAAATCACGGCTATCGCGAACGAGCACAGGGTGCAGGGTGAAAACCGCGCACTTGCATTAAAGCGGATGCGGATGCAGCTGATGTTGAGCTTTCGCGAGGAGATTGACGTTGCGGATTTCGTTTTGCCGGAATTTATAACTCAGCAAACAGATGGCAAGGGAAAGCTCCGTGTGAATGAGAGTAATAAACTTTATTTGTCCATCCTTGCCCTCATGCTTGACCTCATGCACACCTTCCGCGGTGAGGTAGCTCCTGCTGCCAAACTCCTCAATATTTCCACGACCAATTTTATAAATCTGCTTGCGCAAAACGAAAAAGTGTGGACTGCCGCCAACCGTATGAGAACCCTTTTTGGGCTTCACGCGCTAAAGAAATAGCAGGGTATATCTAAAAACCTCGTATTTAGCGGCAAAATCTAGTCGACATCGCAGAAAGTCACCTATATTTTACTTAAAAAATACGATGTTTTTTTTACGCTTTTACTCGTGAAAACCTCGTAAAACCTCGTATTTTTTTTATTTGATAAAAAAAGGATATTTCAACTGCATTTTACTGCCTTTTTTTGACAAATCAACCTTTTTGATATCTTTAGCCGGTTACTTCAAACAGTAAAATTATACACTATTTTAAGTTAAAAATCAAGTGGAAAATAGTGGAATTTACTATACAATTTTTATTATATTAGGATAATTGTTGCTAAAACATGTGAAACGTGTTCAATCCACAATAATTTTTGAAAATCACCACTATTTTTCGTATAAATATGCTAAAATTGATTGATTTTTTAGCAATTAAGGGCTATAATTGTATTATGACAACGGAAATTGAGGTTTTTAAAAATACCCAAAAGTTATTGTAAAAGATTTGAACTCCGCCGAGTTTTATACTGATTACATATTCTTTAGGATAGGTGAACCTTTAAATTGAAGGCAAAAAAATGAAAAGAATCAATACAAAGAATAGAAAGTTTTTATTGTTGAGTATACTATTTATCTTTATATTAGCGATAAGTATTGTAACAATTGTCTACTACCCAATGCTTAAACAATTTGATTTTAAAAATGAAAGAATTACCGATATTTTTAAATATAAACTACTGATCCCTGTATATGTTGCTCCGAAAGCAGATAGAATAGTTAGTATTAATTCTTCTTCTTATAGCATACCGGGTACAGATGCTTCTTATAGTGATATACCCATAGATTTTTCTCCCAAAGTGTTTTTGGTTTTAAGAAGTACATTTAAGGCAAAATATAAGTATGAAATAACCTACACTTGTATTGATTATAATGGCAGAGAATTATGGAGCGTAAATACAACCAGAGATCAATATGCACCTTGGAAGGACTTTTTGGGTAGAGTAAGTCCGGATATGTCAATACTCTATAAAGAAGGCATTAAGGAAGCAAGGCAGTTTGAACGATATTGGTCCCAAGCGATACGTTTCTCACCTGATGGCAAGTATTTTGGCACAGCAGAATATAAAAATGATGGAGCGGATTTTTCACTATATAAGGATGGAGCATTACTATGGAAAGAACGTGTAAACTTTTTAAAGGGAACTCCATATAACGGCGAATATATGATGGATATTCTAGTACGTAATACCGGAGATATTTTATTTTTTGTTGTAGATTCCCCGTCCGGTGAGAAATATTCACCTATAGCTATTGTTAATGATAAAGGATACACTATTCCGGGGGATTTGACCGCGCAGTTTGATAATTTAGTAAATGAATATGTTGAATCATATATAAAATTAATAGCCGGATATAAAGTAGAATTAAATCGTAAAATTATACCTAAACCTAAAGAAAATCAAGATTTGCATTATGATAAACTTGATGTGTATACGCCGAAAAATAGATATGTAGGCAGTATTAAAAGCTCCAAAATAACATATTATGAAGGATATACGGAAGTTCCTTATCATTTATTAGGTCAGATACGGACAAGCGAGTCAGGTATAGCCTTCGTTATAGGATCTCAAAAAGCATTATATTTATATGCTGTAGGGTTATATAAGTGGAAATAATTAGCAAGTAACTGTTTCATATCATATTAATCTTGAATAGAATTTGAAAAAGTATAATAAAAGAAAAGGGACATTCTCTATTAATTTCGTAGATCTCTCTTTGCAAAATATCAAACAACTTTGTGCGAATATTATTCTGCGCCAAAAATAAATAAGAAGCAAGGCAAATTAACAGCACCCCATCTGTTCAAATGGGGTGCTGTCTTATTTACGCCATAACGGGAGTAGGGTCGATTGACGGGCTGTTTTCGTCATCTCTGCTCTCGCTGTCCTTTGGAGCGTCCGCATTGCCGCTGTCGTCGTCGGTAGGAGTGTCCTCACCGTAAAGGAGCGTTTTAAACTCGTTGCGGTCCATAGTGTCTATCTCCAACAGACGCTCAACTATATTTTCAAACTGCTCTTTGTACTCGGTGATGATGCTCTTTGCGCCCTCGTAAGATTTATTCAAAATACCGTGTATTTCTCCGTCAATCTTCTCTGCTGTTTCCTCAGAATAGTCGCGATTTTCCATCATATCACGTCCCAAGAAAATCTGCGAGTGGTCTTTTCCCACCACTCTTTGACCGATTATCTCGCTCATACCGTACTCGGTGACCATTGCCATAGAAAGGCGGGTCGCGCGCTGTAAGTCATTTTGCGCTCCTGTCGTGATGTCGCCGAAGAATATCTCTTCCGCTGCTCTGCCACCTAAAAGCACGGTAATTTCCTGCAAAAGCTCCTCTTTGGAAGATAGATAAGTGTCCTCTTCCGGCATACTGAGCGTGTAGCCAAGCGCCATTCCACGGGGCAAAATAGAAATTTTATGAAGGGGATCTGCAAGCTCTAAACGCTCTGCCATAAGTGCGTGACCCACTTCGTGAACAGCGACAATTTTTCGCTCTTTGTCGTTAAGCGCGCGTCCCTTTCTCTCAGGTCCGGCGATAACGCGGTCAATAGCTGCCTCTAAATGGCTCATACTTATGCTGTCTTTTCCGTACCTTGCGGCTAAAAGTGCTGCCTCATTGAGCATATTGGCAAGGTCTGCACCGCTAAATCCCGGAGTGCGACGCGCTAATACGTTCAAATCAACATCCTTGTCGAGCGGTTTGCCCTTGATGTGGACATTCAAAATAGCGACTCTGCCATTTAAATCTGGATTGTCAACCACGATTCTGCGGTCAAAACGACCTGGTCTTAAAAGAGCAGGGTCTAAAACATCGGCGCGGTTTGTCGCGGCAATCAAGATAATGCCACTGTTGCTCTCAAACCCATCCATCTCAACCAAAAGCTGATTGAGTGTCTGTTCGCGCTCATCGTGACCACCGCCAACTCCGGCAAAACGTTGTCTGCCGACCGCATCAATCTCGTCAATAAATATAATACAGGGCTTATTTGCCTTGGCTTGGGCAAAGAGGTCTCGCACGCGGGATGCGCCAACACCGACAAACATCTCAACGAAATCCGAGCCGCTTATGTGGAAAAACGGCACGCCTGCCTCGCCCGCTACTGCTCTTGAAAGTAGGGTTTTACCCGAGCCAGGAGGGCCTAAAAGAAGAACGCCTTTAGGAATCTTTGCGCCAACAGAAGCGTATTTGCGTGGGTTTTTGAGAAAATCAACTATCTCACTGAGCTCCTCTTTTGCCTCATCAACACCGGCAACATCGTCAAAGGTTACACGCGGACCATTTTCGCCTACGCGTTTCGCCTTGCTCTTGCCAAACTCCATGGCCTTGCCGCCGCCGCCACCCATCTGACGCATAAAAAATATCCAAATGCCGACCATAAGCCCGATCATAACAAGCCACATGATAATTTGCCCCAGAATGCCTTGCAGAGGTGATGGCGGCTCGTTATTGTACGCTATTTGCGCGCTTTTGTCATTTTTTGCATTAAGTTCAACAACTCTATCCTGCAACGCTTGAAGGTCAGCTGTCCAGTTTGTTTTGAACATAGTCTCGCCATTTTTGCCCGCTTTTCTGAGCTCACCTTGCACAGTAGTGCCGTGCGCTTTTATGCTTTTAATTTCCCCGCGGTCAAGGCGTTGAACGAATTCTGATGTCTTAAGGTTCTCAACCTTCGCGGCCTTTGTTGATTGCATCATTATAAAGCCAAAAAGCGCGATAGCTAAGATTGTTATAAAAAAGTATCCGGATTTTTTTACCAATTATCTCTCCTCATTTTTTTTGTGTTCCAAAGCACTTTGTCAGTGCTTAATTATCGTATAATATGTTTGTTGTCTAACTTGCAACTATTGTTCCCACATATTATAATTTTCAATCACTGTTTATCATCTAAAAAACAGATCTTTTCCTTTTGTATTAGACACCCGGCAAAGGCAGAAGTCTCAAAGTTTTGTCCGATAGTGAGTATAACTTCCCCATCAGAGCTTAAAAAGAGGATATAATTGCACCTTCCGTCCTTGTCTTTTTGCTTGTTTTGCTCATTTTTTGTTACACAAAATCCGCTCCCCTCAAAAACATTAAAGTGATCTTTTCCCTCGTGTGTTATACTTGTTTGCGGATCTGAGAGCCAGTTGTGTGACAAGGGCTTTAAAAGAGAAATATACACCTCGCCATTTATAAATGCCAGCCACATACTGTGTGCCGGCGTTTCTCCGCTAAGGCGTGCTAAGTCAAGGCGACTATCCACGTCGTGAAAGGTGTAAACTTCCGCTATTTTAAGCCATAAGCCATCTATTTGAACTAATTTGCCCGGTATAAGTTTTACTATCATATATTTTCGTCTTGCAAGAGCCACTTGACTTTATCTATCCGTATTGTCGTGTCTTTGTCCACTTGCTTTAAAATTATCCTCAAAAAATCATTTTCTATGCCGCTGAGTATGGTGAGCTCGCCATCTTTGTCTTCTGTTTTTGCCTCTTTACCCATCTGTTCTTTATAATAGTCTGCTATTTTTGTTCTTGTCGTTTTTTTATATACGCCGTTAAATGTAGCAAAAAAGAGTATTTCTTGGTCATAACCGTCATAGAACTGATAAACGTTTGAACTCGCGTCTGTCACATCAATATTCATCATGGTTATGGGAAAATCACTCGGCAAAATATAATCCCTATGGTAAAGGATTGTATGTTCGCCTTTAAGCGTGATACGCTCAAAAGTCTCGCCCCCAGACAAAATAAGGGCGTTTATTATTATTAAACTTACCAATATTATATATAAAGTACTTTTCATTTTCCGCTAAAATTGCTATAATATATTATAACATATTTTAGTGGAGTAGTATATGGGTAAAGTCAAAAAAAATGGAAATAAGGGTGAAAATATGAAACAAAAAAAGGCAATAGTCTTTGAAATAGTCGGTTTAGCGCTTATAGTCTTTGGGTTATTAGTGCTATTGTCGCACTTTTTAAAGAGTCCGGTGTCTGATGTTATTTTGCTTACTTTTTCGTGGGTTTTCGGAACTATCGGCAGCTATATTTTGCCTGTTTGGTTTATCTTTTTGGGCGGAATGTACTTAGTAAAACTTCAGCACGTGAAGTTTGTCTCTGTCACTTCCGGAGTTTCTCTCTTTTTTGTGACTCTACTTGCTACAGCTCAGTTTTATAACAACCCGACATTTCACGCAGCAGGGCTAAATAATGAACCCGGTGGGTTTTTAGGTATGATTTTTGCTGCTACGCTTTACGCTGCACTGAAAAAGCTGGGTATTTTAATGCTTATCTTCTGTTTTCTTCTTTCAATATCCTTGACATTTAGCGCTCCGCTATGGAAGATTTTAGCATTTCCGTTTAGGTTATTTTATCTTGCGGTTATAGAGCCGATAAAGGATGCTCGCAGAAAAGAGCGAGATGAGGAAGTACAAGCTAAGGCAGAAGAGCTCAAGGAAGAAGAGCGCGAGAGCAGTATAAAAAACATTTTAAGAAAGCAGCAGGCTGAGAGCGAGGAAAAAGGAACCTTGCCGGCTATTATTACCCCGATTATTGATAACAATGAGCCGGAAGAGGAAGATTTTATTATTCCGGTAACCGGTGTGCCATCTGAGAAGAATCCAGAACAGCTTAAATTTGCTGATGACAATATAAGTGCGAGTTACAAGCTTCCAACATCAAATCTTTTGACCTTAAGTCCGAAGCCAAAGGTAGTTTCTGAAAACGCTGAGGAGAATATCCGCGCGCTTGACGCGACACTAAAGAGCTTTGCCATTGATGCCGCGATTACCGATGTGGTTCGCGGTCCGAGGGTGACGAGATATGAAATCGCCCCTGCTCCGGGCGTAAAGATAAGCAAAATTACCGCGCTCACCGATGACATTACTCTCGCGTTAAAGGCGCTCAATGTAAGAATAGAGGCGCCGGTGCCGGGCAAAGGGGTTATCGGCATTGAGGTGCCGAACAAGGAGAGCGTTATTGTTGATATGCGCGACATTATCGAAAGCGAGGCGTTTAATAAAGCGAAGTCCCCTATAACTATCGGGCTGGGTAAGGATATCACCGGTAACGCTATCTGTACCGACCTTGCGAGCATGCCGCACGTTTTGATTGCCGGCGCGACGAACTCCGGTAAATCGGTCTGTATCAATACCATTATCTGCTCAATTTTGATGCGCGCGACTCCGCAGCAGGTGAAATTTTTGATGGTTGACCCCAAACGTGTGGAACTCAGCTTGTTTCAGAATATCCCGCATTTAATCGCGCCTGTTGCATATGATGCTAAACACGCAGCAGGGCTTTTACGTTGGGCGATTAAGGAGATGGAGCAGCGTTACGTAATGCTTTCCGAGCGTGGCGTTAGGAATATCGCAAGCTTTAATGAGCTGGCGCAACAAGAGCAGCTGGAGGAGTTGCCGTATATCGTCATAGTGATTGATGAGCTTGCCGACCTTATGATGCAGGCCGCGGCGGAGTTTGAGGGGAGCATCTGTCGTATAGCGCAGCTTGCGCGCGCAGTGGGAATACATTTAGTGGTCGCCACACAAAGACCGTCGGTAAACGTCATTACCGGTACTATTAAGGCGAATATCCCTTCAAGAATCGCTTTTGCTGTGGCGTCACAGATAGACAGCCGCACGATTTTAGACTGCATGGGCGCGGAACGTTTAATAGGGAAGGGCGATATGCTCTTTGCTCCTGTTGGCGCGCAAGAGCCGGTGAGAATTCAGGGCGCGTTTTTGTCTGAAGACGATGTTCGAAAGGTTGTGGAGTTTGTTAAAAATCAGGGTAGGCCGGAGTTTACCGAGGAGATTATGCGCATAGAGGACGAGGCAGTGCTCGCAAATAACGGCGGTGAGGCAGGTGGCGGCAATACTCCAACAAATGTTGATGATCTCTTTGACCAAGCGCTTGAATATATTCGTGTGAACGGTCAAGCGTCAACATCGCTGCTTCAGCGCCGTTTTAGTATCGGCTACAATCGCGCGGCGCGAATAATGGACGAGTTTGAGGCGCGCGGCTATGTTGGACCAAGCCAAGGCAACAGCAAACCCCGCGAGGTTCTTTTTGCTCCGACCTCCACCGATATGACGCGTGAAGAAGATACTTTGGACGAATAATCTTATTGTTTTTATTATATTTGTAGCAAAATATGTTATAATATAATTACATGGGAGATAACGAAATGCACTCAAACAAAGCTATAATAAGCAAAATATTTATTGTTTTACTATTGCTATCAACTGTGATAGTATATGGTGCTACTTTGGAAGAATTTATACAAAAATTACCGAGTCAAGATCAAATAGATAAAATGCTGAAAATGTTCGAGAAATTAGAATATATTCTTGCAGACGAGACATCATTATTTTTAGGTGATGATATAATTATCACAAATGAAGAAGATAATGTTAAACTTATCGCTAAACAAGTTAATCCATTGCTGTATTCCATTAATGGATATGGAGGGTTTGGTGTAATAGTTTTGAAAACAGAAGAACTGGACGGTAAAGAAATTATTACAGTAACCGGCGCGAATAATAAACATAGTTTCCTTATAC
>JGI994J12354_10000201_pt1 | contig 58097 bp, 51 predicted proteins | sample IntmicLarv3ML3BL_FD_12354 | JGI IMG/M metagenome (IMG submission 12354) | reverse complement strand
TAGGGCGAGGGTCCACCCGTTCCCATTCCGAACACGGAAGTTAAGCTCGCTTCTGCCGAAAATACTTGTCTGGAGACGGACCGGGAAGATAGGTAGTGCCGACACCCCACAGAAGAAATTCTGTGGGGAAATTATATTCCTCAATAGCTCAGTCGGTAGAGCATGCGGCTGTTAACCGCAGGGTCGTTGGTTCAAGTCCAACTTGGGGAGCCAAAACTGCCGTCACAATCCGTGGCGGCAGTTTTTTTCACTATATTGAGACAGTTTGTTCAAAAGACTTCCGTAAAACCAAATGAAAGCCCAGCGCAGCGGGTTTTATTTGGAGAGGAGAAGCAAGGAAGCGAAGGTGAGCCATTCCGCTTGCGGTGTGGCGAGCGAAGCGGACTTTGCTTCGACGACGGGCCTTTAGCTCAGTTGGTTAGAGCGACCGGCTCATAACCGGTTGGTCCCGGGTTCAAGTCCCTGAAGGCCCACCAAAATCAAGCGGGAGTACTGTTGTGCAGTGCTCCCGCTTGGCCGTTGCTGCGCAGCGCCCTAATCAGCCGCCGCCGCTGGCTTGGCTTCTTGAACAGGGACTCGTGGCTATCGGACGTGCCACCGGCACGTCCGCCAACACCCTGACTGAAGGCCCACCCAAAAAGAGAACAGCCAAATGGCTGTTCTCTTTTTGGGTGCCGCCCACGGGCGGGAATCTCTAGAACAAAAGGAAAATTTGACAAGCTGGAGGTCGTATAGTACAATCATAACGACTAATGATTAGACGGAATGTACCAATGGATGAAAAGGAGACGCAAAATATGAAACGACTTCAATTATGCCTGTCAATGGAAGCGAAAATAATTCTTGAGGAGGAAAAACTTGCGTTTTTTAGAAAAAACCATGCAAATGCCACGTATGGGCTTATAACAAATAAAATATTCAATTTCTTCTCCGCAGATATATTGGCGAAAAGAATCGACTGGGAGGCGGTGAGACGTGCACCGGAATATGACAATATTATCGGGAACTACAAGAACATAAAGCCGACGGCGCTGACCTTGAGCGATAACACACTGGACTTAATGCGAGAAATTCGGAATGAGTTGAATACCTTACTTGACATGCCGCGAACGGTTTATAACTCTTATGTTATCCGCATTGTCCTTAAAGCGTTCAAAATGCGAGCAAATAAAATCAATATTTCTAAAGTACAGGCGGAGTAATATTTTTNACANCAATAGCTAGANGAATCTTTGCAAAAACAAGCGGAANTGCCGACGGAAANGGGCTTCGTCGAAGTTCAAGGTGNTTTTCCACGGACTTGCATAAAAATGTGAAAACCCCGCCTACTGTACGATAGTAGGCGGGGTTCTTACCNATAAAAAACTTACTTNACCATCTCATAAATTGCCAAAACATCCTGCCAGTACAGTTTTTTCAAGCCGCCCTGCGGCACTTCTGTGCCAAAGGCCGCCTTGGTCGCCTTCTTGGCCATCTCCTCCAGCCGTTCTTCGCCAATGCCCAGCTCGGAGAGCGTGGACGGCAGCCCCAGCATTGCGAAAAATTCCCGCAGCCGTCGGATGCCCTCTGCGACGATGGCATCCGGCTCACGGAAACTGCCCTGCACACCCATCACATTCACCGCAAACTGCACAAACATCTCCACATTGTTGCGATACACATACTCCATCCAGGCGGGCGTGAGCACGGCGAGCCCGGCGCCGTGGGCGACATCATAGATGGCGGAGAGTTCGTGCTCCATGCGATGGCAGGCCCAGTCCTGCTCGCGCCCCATGCCCACAAGCCCGTTGTGCGCAATGGTGCCCGCAAAGCCGAGTTCGCTCCAGGCTTCGTAATTGCTCATGTCCTCGTTGGCGAGCAGACCATTTTTCATCAGCGTTTTCAATGTCACCTCGCACAGACCGTCGGTGAGGTCAGTGTGGGTCGTGTTGGTGAAATAGCGCTCGAAAACATGGCTCATCATGTCGACCACGCCGTTGGAGAGCTGGCTTTTGGGCAACGTGAAGAAAAGCTCCGGATTTATCACGCTCATAATCGGGCGGAGCAGGTCATGGGCGAAGGGAAGCTTGAGCTGCTTTTCCTCGTGGGTGATAACCGTGTTGAAACTCGCCTCGCTGCCGGAGGCGGGAATCGTGAGGATGCAGGCCACGGGCAGGGCCTTTTGAATATCCTTCTGCGTGCCGAAGAGCTCCCAGACGTCGCCGTCGTAGAAAACGCCCATAGCGATGGTCTTGGCGGAGTCTATGACGCTCCCGCCGCCGACGGCCAAAATCAAATCGACACCCTCACTTCTGCACAGCGCAATGCCCTCGTGCACCAGAGAAATCCGCGGATTGGGCATCACGCCGCCGAGCTCCACAAAGGCAAGGCCGCTCGCCTGCAAGGAGGCGACGATGCGGTCATAGAGCCCGCTTTTTTTCACGCTGCCGCCGCCGTAATGAAGCAAAACCTTTGTGGCGTAAGGCTTGAGCCGTGCGCCGATTTGGGTTTCATAGCCTTTTCCGAAGAGGATGCGCGTGGGACAATAGAGGTCAAAATTAAGCATAGCTAAAATCCTTTCTTCTCGTGAAATTTTCTACCCTGCCCGCCTGCCGTATGCAGCGGGTTTTGTACTGTTTGTCGTGCCATCATTATAGCACAGGAGAAATACTTTGCCAACAATTTGCATCAGAGCTTAAAAAACAAAAACGCCCCGCCGAAAAGGCAGGGCGTTTTCTAGCAAGAGAGAGATTTGGTTGGGTAATCTAGACCTTCTTCACCACGGTGCCGAACTGCTCGCCAAAGAGCGCCCCGGCGTTCATCTCGTCATAGTCGATGTGCATAGCATCGGCATAGGTGGGGGAAATGCGGGCAACCACGTCGTCAAAAATCATCTTGCGGCCGCCGGCACCTTCAGCCACGACCTGCACGATTTCCTTGTTGACCAGCCCGTATTGCTCGGCGGTCTCGGGAATCAAATGAATGTGCCGCTTGGCAATGATGCCGCCCTCAGCGAGCTCTACGCTGCCCTTCGGGCCGCTGAGCGTGAGGGGGGCGCTGCCCGCCACATCGCCGCTCTCGCGGATGGGAGCGGAGACACCCAAAATGCGGGCGTCGGAGAACGACAGCTCAACCTGCGTGACTGCACGGCAGGGGCCGAGGATGGAGATGGCACTGATGGTGCCCTTCGGGCCGGTGACATCCACTTTGCAGTCGCTCAAAAACTCGCCGGGCTGGGAGAGCATTTTCTTTTTCTCCAGCTCGTAGCCTGCGCCAAAGAGGATGTCCAGATGCTCTTGTGTGACGTGCATGTGGCGGCCGGAGCCTTCAATTAAAACCTTCAATTGTTCCATGATTCTTTGTCCCTTTCTAAAACAGCCTGGTTATCTTTATATGCGATGAATCCTCAGGCCGGATTTGCCCGGAATCTGCCGCCGGGCATCTTAATTTTTAATACATTCCTACTCTATCATAGAACATTGATAATTTCAAGGAAAATCTATTTACAAATGGTAGTAAATTCGTTATACTATACACAATGTAAATGTAAAAATAGGGAGAATTTTCTTTTAATATGCACAGTATCTGCATAAACCACTGAGAGACCGTCTGCGAAATCTTTTCATCGCAGGTGGTGTGGGTATGCGATACAAAGGGGTTTATTTGTCATGGAGTGCAAAGGGTGCTTTTGCGGACAAAGACGGCTCTTGTTTAGGAAGGGTGATAACAAAACATGACGGACTTTTCCCGTACTTTAGCCCTGCTTCGTACCGAGCGGCACACCAGCCAGCGGACGGCAGCGGCGGTTCTCGAGGTGAGTCAAGCGCTCTTGTCCCATTATGAAAACGGTATACGCGAGCCGGGCTTGCCCTTTGTGATTCGCGCCTGTGATTACTATGGCGTGTCGGCGGACTTTCTGCTGGGGCGCAGCATGTCGCGCGACGGCACGACGATTTTATTGCCCGAGGAACTTCCGGACGAGAGCGCATCTGCCGACAAGCAGGTGAAGGGCAGCGTGCTTGCGCTGCTGCACAAGAAGCTGATTGTCAACAGTGTGAGCATGATTTTTGATATTCTGGGCAAGATGGGGCGCAAAGAGGCGATTTCCGCAGCGGGCGCTTATCTGGGCACGGGCTGCTATAAGCTCTTTCGCCATATTTACCGTGCATCCGGAAAAAATCCGGCAGAAATTTTCAGTCTCAATGACCGGGAGTTTGCCTTCGGCCTCGCCGATGCAGACATGTGCATGGCCGAGGTGGAGCTCGCCGAGGTGCTGGCCTGTTACGTGAAGGAAAAGGGCGAAGTGCCCGCACTGGATGACGAGAGCCTAAAGGCGCAGTATCCGGCGCAATACCAATCATTTTTACAAATTTTGCACACCACTGGTGCGCGTATTCGAGGGAAACAAAACATATGATACAGCAAGAAAATATTCGTAATTTTTCAATTATCGCCCACATCGACCACGGAAAGAGCACCCTGGCCGACCGCCTGCTTGAGCGCTGCAACGCAGTGTCCGCCCGAGATATGGAAAGCCAACTGCTCGACAACATGGATTTGGAGCGGGAGCGGGGCATCACCATCAAGGCTCGCGCCGTGCGCCTCGAGTATGCGGCGAACGACGGCAAGACCTATGCCCTCAATCTCATTGACACGCCGGGACACGTCGATTTCAACTACGAGGTGTCTCGGTCTCTTGCTGCCTGTGAGGGCGCATTGCTGGTCGTGGATGCGGCGCAGGGCATTGAGGCGCAGACCCTCGCCAACACCTATCTGGCCATGGAACACGATTTGGAAATTCGCCCCGTCGTGAACAAAATCGATCTCATCGCTGCCGATCCCAAGCGCGTGAAGGGCGAGATTGAAAACGTGCTGGGCATCGAGGCGGAGGACGCACCGGAAATTTCAGCCAAAAACAGCATCAATATCGAAGCCGTGCTGGAAGATATCGTCACGCACATGCCGCCGCCCGCAGGCGACTGCACTGCGCCCTTGCAGGCGTTGATTTTCGACAGTCAGTACGATGCCTACCGCGGCGTCATCGTCCTGCTGCGGGTGATGCAGGGCACGCTGAAAACCGGCATGGAGCTGCGCATGATGGCCTCCGGTGCGGAGTACAAGGTGGTTGAGTGCGGCTATCTGCTGCCCGTGGGGATGCAGCCGACGGGCGAGCTGCGTGCCGGCGAAGTTGGCTACTTCACCGCCTCCATCAAAAACGTGAAGGACACGCAGGTGGGCGACACGGTGACGGGCGTGGAGCGGCCGTCGAACGAGGCGCTGCCCGGCTACCGTCCGGCGCAGCCGATGGTGTTCTCGGGCATGTACACCTCGGACGGTTCGAAATACCCCGACCTGCGCGAAGCGCTGGAAAAGCTCAAGCTCAATGATGCGAGCCTCACCTTCGAGCCGGAGAGCTCCGTGGCGCTGGGGTTTGGCTTTCGCTGCGGCTTTTTGGGACTGCTGCACATGGAAATTATTCAAGAGCGGCTGGAGCGCGAGTACAACCTCGATCTCATCACCACCGCCCCCAGCGTCATCTACCGCGTGACGAAAGCGGATGGCAGCGTGATTATGATTGATAATCCGCTCAACTACCCCAACCCCGGCGAGATTGCCTCCGCCGAGGAGCCCTTCGCCGCCGCCTCCATCATCACGCCGAGCGAGTACGTGGGCAATATCATGGAGCTCTGCCAGGATCGCCGCGGCGAGTTTAAGGACATGCAGTACCTCGACACAGCCCGCATCGAGCTGCACTACGACCTGCCCCTCAACGAGATTATCTATGACTTCTTCGATGCGCTCAAATCCCGCACGCGGGGCTATGCGTCGCTGGATTACAACATTTCGGGCTACCGTCAGTCGCAGCTTGTCAAGCTCGACATCCTCCTCAACGGCGACGTGGTGGATGCACTGAGCTTCATCGTCCACACGGAAAAGGCCTACGTCCGCGGGCGGCGCATCTGCGAAAAGCTCAAGGACAACATCCCCCGCCAGATGTTTGAGGTGCCGATTCAAGCGGCCATCGGCGGAAAAGTGATTGCCCGCGAGACCATTCGCGCCATGCGCAAGGACGTGCTGGCGAAGTGCTACGGCGGCGATATCACCCGCAAGAAAAAGCTGCTCGAAAAGCAGAAAGAGGGCAAAAAGCGCATGCGCAGCCTCGGCAGCGTCGAAGTGCCGCAGGAGGCGTTCATGGCGGTGCTGCGGCTGGACGAGGAGTAGGGCTTGCTCTCGCCCCGTCCTTGCGGGCTTGACCCGCAATCCATCTCTTACCCTTTTTCATATTGTTTTTCTGCCTCCCCCGTAGGGGGCGCTGTCCTCAGCGCCCCGCCGGTTTTTCTCTATGTCTTGGCCTTCTTGCGTTTCGCCCGAGGCGAGTAACTTTTGTTATACGAAAAAAAGTCACCAAAAGTGTATCAGGGGCAAGCCCTTGAACCCCTCCACCGAATTTCTCCTCGTTTCGGGGAACGCTCTCACGAGGGAGCGCCCCTCATGGGGCAGATTCGGCGGGGAGACGCTTGCCAAGAGTAGGACGTTACATAGAATCGCAGGGTAGTGCCGTGCATGGCGGCGGAAATGTTGCCTGTGCAATTATGTTTTCAGCTGGTGCGACAGATGGAACAGGAAACTCTTGGATGAACTGGCCTATATCTTTGCAAGCCATCGGTGGTATAGCCTTATTGATGGGTTTGGCATTGGGAATAAAAGAGGTGTTCGGCAAAGATAAATCAGAGTGACAACCTCCGGTTTATCTTTGCGGTGATTTCGCATTTCTATCGCAAAAGCGCACAGCGCACCCAAACAGCGGTTGCAAACACAAAGCTTCCCCCGCTCATAGCCCGCAGCATCAATCGTTTCTATGTAACCTTCTCCCTTTAGCAAACGTTTCCCCGCCGGTTTTGTTGCATCAAGGACGTTCCCACGCAAAGAACGTCCGAAATTGCAATTTTCAGCCGGTGGAAAAGGACGTTTTTTGGTAACTTTTTGTCGCTCCGGGCAAAAAGTGGACTCGCCTCAAGCGAAACCTGGGGAAATCATCAGAAAAAAGCAAGACGCTTCACTTTGCTCAGAATGGCAGACAGACTGCGGCCTAAGCCCGCAATGACGAAGAACGAACCCAAAAACCACTGTGCTTTAGCGCAGAGACAATAAAGTCAAACGATGCTTAGCGAACGAACAAATAACTGAATTTTGGAGATGAATACCATGACAATCAATGAGAGAATCAATCAATATTTCACCGGCAAGGAGCAGGAGTTCATGGATGCGCTTGCTCGTCTCATCGAAATTCCCAGCGAGCGGGGGGAAACCACCGACACAGCGCCCTACGGCGTTGAGCCATTGCGGGCGCTGGAGAAAAGCCTGGAAATCGCCGCAGAGTGGGGACTGCTGACGACAAACTGGGAAAACACCGTGGCCTGCGTGGATGTGCTGCCGGAAAACGACGATAAACTGCACATCCTCGCCCACTTGGACATTGTGCCCGCCGGCGAGGGCTGGACACGCCCACCCTTTGCGCTGACCACCGACGACGAGGGCAATATTTACGGCCGCGGCGTGGCGGACGATAAGGGCCCGGCGATGGCGGCGCTCATTGCCCTGCGTGCGGTGAAGGATTTGGGCGTACCGCTTGCGCACAACTGCCGCGTGATTCTGGGCACGGACGAGGAGCTGGGCTCTTCTGACATCGCCAAGTACTATGCGAAAAATCCTTACGGCGCAGACTCTTTCACGCCGGACTCTCAGTTCCCCGCCGTCAACACAGAGAAGGGTCACTTCCGCCCGGCCGTTGTAGGTCAGTGGGAGACAAGCCGTGCGCTGCCCCGGGTGTCCAAGATTCGCGGCGGCGAGAAAACGAATGTGGTGCCCGCCCGGGCTTACGCCGAGGTGCTGGGTGTCAACGAAAGTGCGCTCACCGACGCCTGCCAAATCGTGGGCGAGCAGAACGACGTGTTTTTCTCCTTTGAAAAAATTTCCGGCGGCATGACCATCACCTGCGAGGGCGTGGGCGGCCATGCAGCGTACCCGCAGGGCGGGACGAACAATGCGCTCACGGCGCTGCTGCACCTGCTCTCCACCCTGCCGCTGGCGGTGGAGGACAAGGGCAATCAAGTGGTTTGCGCTCTGGCCAAGCTCTTCCCGCACGGCGACTGGCTGGGCAAGGCGCTGGGCGTGGCGCAGAGCGACGAAATTTCCGGCGAGCTGACCTTGACCTTCTCGGTTTGCGACTTCGACGAGGGCAGCCTAAACGGCCGCTTCGATTCTCGCGTGCCGATTTGCGCCAATGAGGAAAACTGCTACGCAGTCTGTGTGGCGGCGCTGGCCGAATACGGCTTGCGTGTGGAGGGCGAAATGGCTCCGGCGCACCATGTGCCCGCCGATTCGGAATTCGTGCAGACCCTGCTGCGAAATTTGAAAGAAGTCACCGGCATCACCGGCGAGCCGGAGGCCATTGGCGGCGGCACCTATGTGCATAATATTCCCGGCGGCGTGGCCTTCGGCTGCACGTTCCCCGGCACGGAAACCCGCATGCACGGTGCGGACGAAGTGATTCCGCTGCACCAGCTGATGGACAGCGCACGGGTGTTTGCGAAGGTGATTATTGATCTCTGCGGCGCATAGATTTTGATTTTTTCTGCGCACGGCGCAGGGGAGGCTTCGCCGCCCCGAACGACGAGTCGTTTATCTCGCAGGGGGCGCTGTCCCCGGCGCCCCGTCCTCCCTGTCGTTTCCTCTGTCATTCTGAGCGCAGCGAAGAACCTTACTTCGTCTACACTCTTCCTGCGTTTCGCTTGAAGCGAGTGACTTTTTGTCCAGGGCGACCAAAAGTCACCAAAAAACGCCATTTTTTGCCGAGTTTCTTCATATTTCGGATATTTTCACGGGGGAATATCCTCATGCGGCAGATTCGGCGGGGGTACGCTTGCCAAAAGTAGAACGTTACATAGCATCATAGGGTAGTGCGGGCAATGGCGGTGGAAGCTTTGCATGTGCAGTGCCCTCCTGTCGGGCTGTGCCCTCTTGCAACGGAAATGTTCGGTTGTGTGTAAAACATAGGGGGGCGCTGTTCCCAGCGCCCCGCTCTTTCTCTGCATCCTCCGTGTCATTCTGAGCGCAGCGAAGAATCTTAAAGCAAGAAGAAATAGATTCTTCGCTACGTTCAGAATGACCGAAATTGCGGGCTAAGCCCGCAATGATGAGAAGAAAACCCGCAATGACGGAGAGGAAATCTGCAATGACGAGAGAACGAGCGTTTCTTTCTGCAAGGGTGAAGCTCTTCTGCGCTGTACGCAAAAAACCAATTGTTCCACGTGGAACATTCCAAAAAAACAAAATTTTTTAGCACGTCGTGCAAACACATCCCCTGCCCGGCAGGAAAAAAAGGAGAACAACAACCTTGAAACAAAAATTGCTGGCACTCTCCCTCGGTTTTATCATATTTCTCTCCGGTTGTAATTTGAATGTGCAGCCGGAGGGCACCGCCTTTGTGTACGCTATGCTGTGCAACCGCTACTTCGGCGAGGTGAGCGAGGACTACCTGCGCCTGGCACTGGTCAGCCCCGAGCAGGCGGCGGAGGATTACGAGGCTGTGCTCGCCGCCGAGATGGCCTATGTTTGCGACTATTTCGGCGTGAAGCAGGAAAACGCAGATGCCGAGCAGCTGCGCAGCTTTGTGGAGGCCGTATATGCCCGCAGCTCCTTCGAGGTGGGCGAGCAGCAGGTGAGCGGGGGCGGCATCACCGTGCCGGTGAGGGTGTGGCCGCTGCGGCTGTTTGACCATATCACGAGCGAGGATTACGTGCCCGTCGTGCTTCCCCTGTGGGAGAAATACGGCGTGAGCACGGACGAGACGAGCATTGCGTCTCTCAGCGCCGCCCAATACCGCAACTATACGAGGGAGTTTCTCTCGGCTATTCTTACGCTGGTGGAAAGCCGCCTTGCGGACGCACCCTACGGCGATGCGCAGACCGTCCAACTGCGTCTGGAGCGGGACGGCGGCTACTACCGCCCCAACGCCGAGGATTTGGCGGCGATTCATGCGCTGGTGCTCGGTTACGAATAAGGAGAGAATACATCCATGCTCTTTTCCAGTTTAAGCTTTCTGTTTCGCTTTTTCCCCTGCCTGCTGCTCTGCTATTTTATCATACCCAAGAAATTTCGGGAGATGCGCAATCTGGTGCTTCTCCTGTTTTCTCTTGCCTTTTACGGCTACGGCGGGCCGCGATATCTCCTGCTCATGCTGGCGAGTATTACCATCAACTATGTCGGCGGCCTGTTCGTGCGGGACGGGCAGGGCGAGAAGCGGCGGGGCATGATGATACTGTTCACGGCGCTGAATCTGGGTATGCTGGGCTGGTTTAAGTATGCGGGCTTCTTTGCGTTCAACCTGCAAAGCCTCGGCCTGCCCATTGCCGTGCCGCACATCGTGCTGCCCATCGGGATTTCGTTTTTCACGTTTCAAGGCATGAGTTACATGCTCGACGTTTACCTCGGCGACACAGCCACGCAGCGCAACCCGCTCAAGGTGGCGCTCTACGTCTCCCTCTTCCCGCAGCTGATAGCCGGGCCGATTGTGCGCTACACCACAGTGGAAAACGAAATCAACGTCCGCAACGAAAATCTCACGGACTTTGCCGAGGGCGGGATGCGGTTTCTCTTCGGCTTTGCGAAGAAAATCCTGCTCTCGAATGCGCTGGGGCAGATTGCCAACGCCGCCTTTGACGTGCCGTCATCGACGCTGTCGGTGGCGATGGCGTGGCTGGGCGCAGTGAGCTACACGGGGCAGATTTACTTTGACTTTTCGGGCTACAGCGACATGGCGATTGGCCTCGGGCGCATGTTCGGATTCTACTTTTTGGAGAACTTCAATTATCCATATATTGCCAATTCGATTGGCGATTTCTGGCGGCGTTGGCACATCAGCCTGTCAACCTGGTTTCGGGATTACGTTTACATTCCGCTGGGCGGCAATCGGGTGAACCCGAAGCGGCACGTGTTTAACATGCTGCTGGTTTGGCTGCTCACGGGCTTGTGGCACGGTGCGGCGTGGAATTTCGTGCTCTGGGGCGTGTACTACGGACTGCTGCTGGTGGGGGAGAACTACCTCTGGGGCGAGGCATGGAAAAAAATGCCCGCTCTGCTGCGGCACGGGGCGACCTTCGTGCTGCTGGTGCTGGGCTGGGTGATTTTCCGCGCGGTGGGCTTGCAGAGTGTGGGTGCGTACTTTGCGGCGCTGTTTGGTGCGGGCGGAAACGGTGCGCTCATGGACGGTCAAGCGGAATACTACCTGCGGCAGTTTCGCTGGGAGCTGCTGTTGGCGATTCCCGCCTGCCTGCCGCTCAAGCACTGGCTCAAGGCGCAGCTGGATCAGCGGCAGGAGAGCCGTCTTGCGCAGGGTGCGCGCGCCTTTGCGCCGCCGCTGCTGGCGCTGGCGAGCGGGGGGCTGGCTCTGCTGTATCTGGTGGGCTCGGGCTTCAATCCGTTCATCTATTTTCAGTTTTAGGAGGTGGAGAAGTTGAAAAAAGCTGCACATATTCTCTTTTCCGCCCTCTGTGTGGGCGTTCTCTTTGCCGTGATGATTGGTTCGCTTTTGATGGAGCGCAAGGAGAGCAGCTACTATGAAAATCGGGCACTGGCGGTGCTGCCGCCACTCACGTGGGAGAATTTTTGGGACGGCTCGTTTTTCGTGGCGGCAGACAAGGTGGTGGACGACCATATCATCGGGCGCACGGCCATCATGCGCACGGCCACCCGTCTGAACATGGCGTTGGGGCGGCCGGTGGTGTCCAATCTGGTGTCGGGCGGCGCAGACGGCCCGATTTTGCCCTTCGAACCCTTTTACAAGGAGCCGAACCCGTGGACGCCCGTGGCGGCGGACATGATGGGCGAGCAGCTGGGCTTGCTCAATGAACTCATTACGGGTTACGGCGGCTATTTTGTCTATGTGGGCGTGCCGCAGCAGAAGGAATATTTCGCCGACAGCTATCCGGACTATATGGCCACAGCTGCCGCCGAAGATGCGGCAAGCCGGAGGCTGATGGCGGCGACGCTGGCGGAGCGAAATGTGCCTTTTGTGAATCTATACGAGTGGTTTTCCGGCATACGAAAACTGTTTTATTTGACCGATCACCACTTTAACTTTCAAGGTGCGATGGTGACCTATGCGGCGGTGCTGGGGCAGGTGAATGCGGGCACGGAGTTGGATGTACCGATTTTGGGCGAGGGCGACTGGCAGCTGCATACGCTGCCGAACCCCTATTTGGGCTCGCGTAATCGGCAACTCTACGGCTTGCAGGAGACGAATGAACGGCTGGTGTACGCCATGCCAAGCGTGCCAATCCCCTACGACTGCTACAACACGGCGTATAATTCGCCGGGGCGGCTCATTGTGATACCGCCGGACGAGGAGACAGAGGTTACCTTTTTGACCTACATGGGCGGCGACGTGCCGGAGACGGCGATTACGACGAACCGCCCCGAGCTGCCGACCTGCCTCATTTTCGGCGACAGCTTCACGAATCCCGTAGAAACCCTGCTGTGGACGGCGTTTGACGAGACGAGAAGCCTCGATTTGCGGCACTACAACAAGCAGACGCTGGCGGAATATATCGCCGCATGGCAGCCGGATGTGGTGATTTGCATGCGGGATACGAGCGTGTTTTTCGAGCGGACAGGAAACGGGGTGTTTGGCCTTGAGTAAAAAAACGGTGACGCTTTACACCGACGGGGCATGCTCCGGCAACCCGGGGCCGGGCGGCTGGGCGGCGATTTTGATGTTCGGCGGGCGCAAGCGGGAGCTCAGCGGCGGCGAGGGGCACACGACGAACAACCGCATGGAGCTCATGGGCGTGATTGCGGGGCTGGAGGCGCTCAAGGAGCCCTGCGCCGTGGAGCTCTACACGGATTCGAAGTACGTGGCGGACGGTCTGCAAAAAGGCTGGGCGAAGGGCTGGCGGGCGAAGGGCTGGAAGAAGGCTGACGGCAAGCCGGCGCTGAACGTGGATTTGTGGGAACGGCTGCTGAATTTGAGTGAGACGCATGCGCTGAACATTCACTGGGTGAAGGGGCATGCGGACAACGAGTATAACAACCGCTGCGACGAGCTGGCGGTGGCGGAGAGCACGAAGCGGAAGGCGAATTGACTGCTCGACGGTGGGAGAAAAAGAAAGGACGGGTGTGCCGGCGAAGCCGGCACACCCGTCCTTTCGTCACAAATAGAGAAAAAGTGAGCAATTGATGCAAAAATTTGCAACCGTTTGAAAATTATGATACAATATCAGCAGGACAGAACTTGTACGAAAATAGCACAGATTTTGCCTCAACTGCATTGGGAATCGAAAGAGTGCCGATATGCTGTGAAATGCAGCGCATTTCTATCAACACAAAGGAAGTAAATTTCGTTGCACAAAAACACGGAGGGGGCTTCTAATGAAACGGCTTCGCCGCTGGTCAAACTATGGTCTGACGCCATCCATTATGGAAAATTGCATGCCTGTTGTAATCAAGAAAAACATTGACCTTTTGCGTATCGGCAGCATTTTTTCTTGCATTGGCAACGCCCTGTTTTCGATTTTTATTATTGGGGTGCAGGGCGATTTGCTTATGCGGGGATGGTATTACCTGCTGATGCTCGCCAGTAGTGTTGGATTTTATTTTTTGGCCAGAGCATATCAAAGCGGAATATGCAGACCGGAGAAAACGGCACAGGCGGCGGTACTTGCGTTTTGTGCGAATATCATGCTGTTTGCGCTGGTGATGGGCGTGATTTGGAATCCGCATTTTCCCGCCACGATGTTTTTGATTTTCTTCATGGGTTTGAGTACAGTGTTTTGGCTGCGGGCGAGAGTCATGTTCGCTCTCCTGTTGGTGGGAATGCTGGCGTTTTGCATCGCCAGCGTCATCGTTAAGGACGCCTCGGTTTACATCAACGACCTGCTGAACATGGGCGTCACCTTTCTCATGACCGTTGTTATGAGTTGGCAGATGAACCACATGCGGTTTTCCGACATTACGGCAAAAATGCACTTACTGGAGCAGCAGGAGCTGCTGGAAATTCAGAGCAACACGGATGCGCTCACGGGTCTGAACAACCGCCATCACGCCAAGTTGTTCATGGAAAATCTGGTAAATGCGCCCATCAAGGGCAACTGGTGCGTGGCGATGCTGGACGTGGATGATTTTAAGCTGGTGAACGATATGTTGGGGCATCCGGCGGGCGACGAAGTGCTCAAGCACGTGGCCAACATTTTGCGCCGCAGCCTACGCCGCACGGATGCGGTGTTTCGCTGGGGCGGTGAGGAGTTTTTGATTTTTCTCGCCGATGTGGAGGAGGAAATCGCAGCGGGAATTTTGGAGAAAACTCGCAAGCATATTGCGAACAGCCCCCTTGATACAGGCAAACATGTGCTTGCCTTCACGGTGACGGCCGGGGTGGTGGCAGTGGATTTGACGGATTTGAAGGGCTCGATTGCCCGCTGCGATGAGCGGCTCTACTTCGGCAAGCAAAACGGAAAAAACCAAGTGGTTTGGCAATAAAAAATGCTATATAATAAAAAACGGCAGAGGAATCGTTCGATTCCTCTGCCGTTTTGTTTTGGTTCATGCCATCGTGCTGTCGCGCACAATGAGCTCTGTGTCGAGCAGGATGTGCTTGCCGGGGGCGTCGGGGGCGCTGATGCGCTCGACGAGCACCTCGCAGGCCATGTACCCCAGCTGCATTTTCGGCTGGTTCACCGTGGTGATGGGCGGCTCGCTCATGAGGGAGATGTCCACGTTGTCGAAGCCGATGATCATTAAATCCTGCGGCACGAGGAGACCGATTTTTTTGGCGACCTTGATGGCGGCGCTGGCGAAAATGTCCGACACGGCGAATACGGCGTCGGGGCGGCCATCCTTGGAGAGCAATTGGGTGATGGAGGCGAGCGCAATGTCAAAGTTGATGTCCGAGAGCTGGACAATCCAGTCCTCCCGAAATTCCAAATTGTGCTCCCGAATGAAGTCCAGATAGCCCCGCTGGCGGTGGCGGGCGTATTTGAAGCGCATGGGGCCGTTGATGAAGGCGATTTTTCGGCGGCCGCGGTCAAGGAAATGCTGGAGGGCAGTTTTGGTGGCTTGATAGTCGTCGATGGAGACGTAGGAGCAGTCCGACTCCTCGCAGAACTCGCAGCACTGCACCACGGTGGTGGCGGCGGAGATTTTGGCGAGTGCAGCGGGCGTGAGGTTGTTGAGGGTGATGACACCGGCGACGTTGTTGTCCTTGATTAAACTGATGAAGCGGTTGAGATTTTCGCCGTCCAAATCGGTGCTGTAGAGCAGGGTGTAATAGCCATAGCGCTGGGCGGCGCTCTGCACGCCGCGCACCACGCTGTTGTAAAAGGGGTTGTTGATGGACGGGAGGGTGAGGATAATCAAGTCGTTGAGGGTGCTTTTGTTGGAGAGGGTGTTGATGCTGATGCTATGGTGATAGCCCAGGGCGTTCATGGCGGAGATGACCTTCTCGTAGGTTTTGGCGTTGACAATATTTTGCCCGTTGAGCACCCGAGACACGGTTGCATTGGACACACCGGCGGTGGCGGCAATATCTGCAATGCGAATTTTATTTTTCTTTTTCGGGTGGTTCATCATGGCCATCAACTCCAGTAACACAACAATATTTATAACGAAAAACATCAGAAAGCGAAAGGTATTTGTATGCCGTTTTTTTCCTAATAATAGCATAACAGCAAACCTGCCGTTTGTAAACACTTCTGAAAAAATTTTCAGAAAATATTTTCAGGAATCGCAGAAATATAAAATTAAGACGGAAAATAGCGAAGGAAACGAGAAATTGCCTAGCTGAATTGTACAAAAAATGAGACCGTTACTTATGGCAATTAGACAAAAAACGATTTTTTCTGAAATTAGCATTGAAATTTTTCATAAAATGCGATAGTATGAAGGTGAAAAAATGGCAGAATCAGCGAGGAGGATGGCCATGAGCGACTCTTTTTTGGAAATCCGAGGTATCAGCAAGGCATTTCAAGCGGTGCAGGCATTGGATCGGGTGGATTTATCCCTCAAGCCGGGAGAGGCGAAATGCCTGGTTGGAGAAAATGGATGCGGAAAATCTACCCTCATTAAGATTATCTCCGGCGTCTATACGCCGGACGAGGGCGAAATTATCATCAAGGGCAAGCCCTATCAATCCTTGACTCCCATTGCGTCGATTGAGGCGGGGATTCAAGTGATTTATCAAGACTTTTCGCTGTTTCCGAACCTGACGGTGGCGGAAAACATNACCATGAGCTACAANCGCTATCATAAGACGAGGTTCGTCAACAAGNCCCGCAATCGGGAGCTGGCGAAAAAGGTCGTGGACGAAATCGGCGTGAAGCTCGACCTCGATCGGGAGGTGAGTGAGCTGTCGGTGGGCGAGAAGCAGGTGGTGGCCATCTGTCGGGCGCTGCTGCTGGATGCAGAGCTGCTGATTATGGACGAGCCGACCACGGCGCTGACCTCCAAGGAGGTGCAGGCGCTCTACGGCATCATTGCAAGTCTCAAGGAGCGGGGTATTGCGCTGATTTTCGTCAGCCATAAGCTCGACGAGGTGTTCGCCGTGGCGGAGAGCGTCTGCGTGCTGCGGGATGGCAAAAACGTCATCGACGGGCCGAAGGAGGATTTTGACAAGCACAAAATCGCCTACTACATGACCGGCCGCGAGGTGGTTTTCGACCCCTTCGTGCCCAAGGAAATCAGCGATGAGCTGCTGCATGTTGAAACGCTCACCTTAGAGCCGTATTATCGGGACATTTCCTTTGGTCTGCGCCGGGGCGAGGTGCTGGGCATTACGGGGCTGCTCGGCAGCGGGCGCACGGAGCTTGCCGAGTCCATCTTCGGGCTGCGCAAGCCGACGGAGGGGACGGTGGCGCTCAACGGCGAGGTGCTCAACCTCACAGGTAGTGACAAGGCGGTGAATGCGGGCATCGGGTATTTGCCCGAGGACCGGTTGACGCAGGGGCTATTCCTCAATGTAGAAATCGAGCGAAATATTTCAGCGGGTATTATCCGCAAGTTCAGCCAGAATCCGGCGGGCGTGATTGACAAGGCCGGGATGCACCGGACGGTGGTAGAGCAGGTGGAGAACCTGCGCATCAAGCTCGGTGGCCTCGACCATCCGGTGAGCAGTCTCTCCGGCGGTAACCAGCAGCGGGTGGTGCTGGCCAAGTGGCTGGCAATTTCGCCCAAGGTGCTGATTTTGAACTGCCCGACCGTGGGCGTGGATGTTGGCTCGAAGCAGAACATCCACGAGACGATTAAGGCGCTGGCCACTGAGGGGCTGGGCATGGTGGTTGTGTCGGACGACCTGCCGGAGATTTTGTCCGTTTGTAGTCGGGTGATTGTGATGAATCAAGGCCGCTTCACCGGCGAATACCAGGCCAGCGAGCTGGACGAATCCACATTGCAGCAAATGCTGGCCAAGGCGTAAGGGGGGAGAGGCAATGAAACCAAAGACAAAGCTCATCAACGGCGTCACCATTCGGGTGCTTTTGTTCATCTTCATTTTGATTGTGTTCGCCATCATCAAGCCGGCGGTGCTCTCCCCGACCAATATCGTCAGCATGATCAACGATTCAATTTTCAACGGCATTGCCGCACTGGGCATGATGGTAATTATGGTGACGGGCAACTTCGACCTGTCGTCCACCAGCATCGCCATGCTCTCGAGCTATATCACGCTGCGGTTTTATATGATCATCGGCTACGGCGGCGATTTTCTCACGATGTTTCTCATCGCCGGTGCGGTGGGCGCCTGCATCGCCATGATCAACGGCTTTATCGCACAGAAGTTTAACCTCTCGGGCTTCGTGGTGTCCATCGGCACGAACTTGATTTTTTCCAGCGTGTTTTTCATCTTCCTGCGCTCGTCCTACATCAAAACGATGGACATGCCGCAGACGCTGCTGAAGGTGCGCACCACGGCGCTGCTCTCCTTCCAAACCGCCAGCGGAGCGACCGCCAATGTGAACATCGGCATTGTGGTGCTCATTGTCGTGGCAGCGCTGCTGTGGTTTTTGCTCAACAAAACCCAGCTGGGGCGGGGCGTTTACGCCCTCGGCGGCGACAAGGTTGCGCTCGAGCGGGTGGGGTATGACTCCATGAAAATCACGCTGCTGGCTTACGCCATCTTCGGTGCCTGTGCGGCAGCGGCGGGGATTTACTTCTACAGCAACTCCGGCACCTTTGAGCCGGGCATGATTGCCGACAAGGGCGGCGATGTGATTGCCTCCGCCATCTTCGGCGGCTGCAACATGAGAGAGGGCAAGGGCTCGGTGGGCGGTATTCTCTCCGGCGTTGCCATCATCACGGTGATTAAGAGCAATCTGATTTTGCTGGGCGTGCCGGTGTACTATGTGGCGTTTTCGGTGGGTGCGCTGATATTGGCGGGGATTTTGATTTCCACGCTCAGCGAAAACCGACTAAAAAAGGCATAAGGGGGCGAAGGAATGAAAACGCTGTATAACAAGAGCGACAAACGCACCCTCGCACTGCTGTGTCTCCTCTTCGGCCTCGTTGTGTTCATCGGACGCATTAATCCGACCAACTTTTTCTCCCTGTATAACTTCCAGTCTATGAGCCGCCAACTGGCGGAAATCGGCATCTATGGCCTCGCCATGTTCGTCATCGTGGTTTCCGGCGGACTGAACCTCTCCATCGTTGCGGTGGCAAACCTCTCCGCCATCTGCGGCGGCGGGATTATGCAGGGGCACTTTTTCGGCGACGTGATTGTCGACCCGATGGCTCGTCTGATTATCGGGGCGCTTGTTGCCGCCGTGGTGGGTATTCTCAGCGGCATCATCAACGGCTTCTTCGTGGCAAAGCTGGGGCTTGCGGCGGTGCTGGTCACCAGCGCCACGAGCCAACTCTTCTCCGGTGCAGCGCTCATCGCCACGAAAGGCAATGCCATCGTGGGCGCACCGGACATCATCGTGAATTTGGGCAGCGGAAACCTCTTTGGCGTCGTGCCGTTTTTGCTGATTCTGGTGGCGATATGCTATGCTGTTGCGCACTTTGTCTTTGAAAAAACCGCATACGGCGAGCAGTGCCGCCTGCACGGCGCAAACTCCACCGCCAACAAGTATAGCGGCAACTCCAACGTGAAAACGCTGATGAAGAGCTATATGCTCTCCGGCTTCTTCTCCGCCGTGAGCGGCATCGTGAGCTACTCGCGCATGTGCGCACTGCGCTCGGACTACGGCAATTCCCTCACGGGGACGGCCATGCTGGTGGTGCTCATGGGCGGTGCGTGGGTGGTGGCCGGTGGCGGCAAGGTGCATAACATTTTCATCTCCCTGTTTTGCATCCAGGTAATCTCCAGCGGCTTGACACTGGGCGGTGCGAGCAACTTCACGCGCAACACCACGTGGGGGCTTATGCTGCTGCTGGTTCTGCTGGTGGCAACGCCGCAGATTAAGGCGCGTATTCAGAGCGTGAAAAAACTGGCCTCGGCGAACAAGCAGGAGACAAAAGAAAAATAGTGACGGCTGCAATCGCGGCTGCTACTAATAATTTAAGGAGGAACATTCATGAAAAAGATACTCTCGACTCTCATCACCTTGTGCCTGCTGCTGGGATTGGTCGCTTGCGGCGGCCCCGCAGCAACCCCCGCACCCGCAGCAAGCCCCCCTGCCGCCGGTGAGCCGGCGACGCCCGCACCGGCAACCAACGAGCCTCTGGTCGTTGTCTCCGTGGTGAAAGCCATCGGCAGCAACTGGTTTGACTCCATGGACTGGGAAGGTAAAAAGTGGGCGGAAGAGAACAATGCCGTGCACCATTACATCGGGCCGACCTCGCAGGATTCTGCGGCTCAGCTCCAGTGCATCGAGGATGCCATTGCTCTGCGCCCCGACATCCTCACCGTGGTGCCCATCGCCGCTGACGCCTGCGATGCTTTGCTCAAGCAGGCTCGCGATCAAGGTGTTCTGGTTGTCACCCATGAAGGCGTCGGATTGACCAACATCGACTACAACGTGGATGCCTTTAGCAACCAGCAGTTCGGCGAGAGCTTCGCCATCAAGGCTGCTGAGCTCATCGGCGAAGACGCCAAGTACGCACTCGTCGTCGGCGCACTGACCACCCCGGCGCACATGGCGTGGGCGAAGGCATTCTATGCCTATGCAAGCGAAAACTATCCCGGCATGACCACCCTCAATGACGAGGACGCCAACGGCGTGATTCCCCTCGAGGGCGGCCCGAACAGCGACACGTCCTACAGCATGGCCAAGCAGTTTATCCAGGCAAACCCCGAGGTTGAAGTGTTCTGGATTGGCTCGAGCTCCTGCGTAGCAGGCGTTTGCCGTGCCATCGAAGAGCTGGGTCTGGGCGACAAAATCAAGGTGCTCGCCGTTGGCACAGCCTCCGGGCAGAAACAGTACTATGAGAGCGGCACCATTCCTTACGGCTCTTTCTGGTATCCCGGCAGCGCACAGTACGCCTGCTTTGAGCTGGGCAAGCGTATGCTTGAGGGCCAGGCTCCCCAGACCGGCGACGATCTGATCGTGGAAGGCTACAACAGCATCATCGTGGACGGCATCAACGTCTATGGCGCAGCGTGGCTGGAAGTTACGTTGGACAACCTCGAGGAGATGTGCGAGCTTCTGTAAGCACAACATAAATCGAGCATAGCAGCATGCACAGCCCCCCGGAAGACCGGGTCTTCCAGGGGGCTATTTTTAGAAGTACGGAGTGAAGGTTTATGAAGCTGGGTCTGCTCTCTGCCATTTTGGACGAATCGGATTTTCGCCAAGTGGTAGATATCTGCGATGACATTGGATTTCGGGCGGTGGAGCTGGCCTGCTGGCCCAAGGGAAACGCCCTGCGCCGTTACGCCGGCGTGACTCATTTAGACCTGCAAAAGCTATCCCCCGAGGCCGTGGAGGCAGAGCTTGCCTACGCCCGGGGAAAACAGGTGGATATTTCCGCCCTTTGTTACTACCCCAATCCCCTCAGTCCCGACGGGGAGGAGCGGGAAACCGCTGTGGAGCACCTGCGGCTCCTCATCAAAACCGCCGCTGCCACGGGCATCGGCATGGTAAACACTTTTATCGGCCGGGACAAGAGCAAAACGGCGGAGGAAAATCTACTGCGGTACAAAGAAATTTGGTCGCCGCTGGTGGAGCTGGCCGAGCAGCAAAATGTAAAAATCGCCATCGAAAACTGCCCCATGCTCTTCTCCAAGGACGAGTGGCCCGGCGGCAACAATCTGGCGGGCTCGCCGGCGCTGTGGGACGAGATGTTCCGGCTGATTGACAGCAAGCAGCTGGGGCTGAATTACGACCCGAGCCACTGCGTCATTTTCGACATGGATTATCTCAAGCCCATTTACCGCTATAAAGACAAAATTTTTCACGTCCATTTTAAGGATGTGCACATGGATAGAGAAAAACTGGATTACCACGGGCGGCAGGCCTACCCGCTGGAGTACATGGCGCCGAAGCTCCCGGGGCTCGGCGAAATTGACTGGGGGGCGTTCTGCTCGGCGCTGTATGACATTGGCTACGAGGGCTATGCCTGCGTGGAAATCGAGGACAAAAACTTCGAGGCGGATGCCGCCGCCGTGCGGCGGGGCATCGAGCTGGCGCACCGACATATGTCGGCATACTTTTGATTGAGAGGAGATTTGTGATGAAGGTAGGAATTTTGACAAACGCCGTTTGCAACTACTCGCTGGACGAGGCGCTTGCGTATTTCAAGGACTCCGGCATTGAAATGGTGGAAATCGGCTGCGGCGCTACGCCGGGCGTGCACCACTGCGACCCGGATATTCTGCTCAACAATCCCGAGGCTATGGCCGAATTTAAGGCCACCATCGAAAAATACGGTCTGGGAATCAGCGCCTTTTCGTGCCACGGAAACCCGGTACACCCGGTGCAGGAGATTGCCGACCGGTACGACCACATTATGCGCAACGCCGTGCTCATGGCGGAGGAGATGGGTATCGACACCATCTGCTGCTTCTCCGGCTGCCCCGGTGCGGAGGAGAACTCGAAATACCCGCACTGGTGCACCACCGTGTGGCCCTTCGACTCCGTGGCTGCGAGAAAGTGGCAGTGGGAGCAGCGGTTGATTCCCTATTGGAAGGGTTTGGCCGCATTCGCAAGAGAACACGGCGTGACAAAAATCGCCGTCGAAATGCACCCGGGCTTCTCCGTGTACAACCCGAGAACGCTGCTGGAGCTGCGGGAGGCCGTCGGCCCGGAAATCGGCGCAAACTTCGACCCGAGCCATCTGATTTGGCAGGGCATCGACATCCCCGAGGCCATCCATGCGCTCGAGGGCTGCATCTACCACGTCCACGCCAAGGACACCTATGTTGACCCGGTGGAAATGGGCAAAAACGGCTTTTTTGACCCGATGGGCAATGCCCGCGAAAAGGGGCGGCCGTTCTCCTTCCGCATCCCCGGCAACGCCACGGGCGTGAGCTACTGGCGCAAAATCGTGGTGGCGCTCTCGCAGGCGGGCTATGACGGTGTGCTGAGCATTGAGCACGAGGACAACACGATGGGTCAAGACGAGGGCATTCAAAAAAGCGTTCGTTTCTTGAAGGAGATTTTAGTGCGGGAAGCGCCGTCGGACTGCTGGTGGAAAGAATCCATCCGTGAGTACCAGCGCACCTTCCTGCCGAAGTAAGGGGGGGGACGAAGATGAAAATTGGTATTTATTCCAACGCCTTTCGGGAGTTCTCATTGAGTGAGGCGCTTGACAAAATCACCGCAATGGGTGTACAAATGGTAGAGCTGGGCTGCGGCGAGGAGAGCGGCTTCGCCCACTGCGACCCCAAGGCACTGCTGGCCGACGAGGCGGCATTTGCAGCCTTCAAGGCCGAGTTTGACAAGCGTGGCATGACGATTTCTGCGCTCTCATGCCACGGCAACCCCGTCTCCCCCAACGAGGCCACCCGCACGCTGAGCGTGGATTCCATGTACAACGCCGTGCTGCTGGCGGAGAAACTGGGCTTGCAGAACATCAACTGCTTCTCCGGCTGCCCCGGCGACTGGGAGGGCGCAACCCTCGCCAACTGGATTACCACCGGCTGGCCGATGGATTTCTCCGAGGCTTACGCATGGCAGTGGGAAGTGAAGCTCATTCCGTTTTGGACGGAGTTCACCGCCTTTGCCCGTGCGCACGGCGTGACGAAGCTTGCGTTGGAGCTCCACCCGGGGCAGTGCTGCTTCAATCCCAAGACGCTCAAGCGTTTGCGGGATGCCTGCGGGCCGGAAATCGGCGTGAATCTGGACTTTAGTCACCTGCTGTGGCAGGGGATGGATCCGATTTTGGTCATCCGTGAGCTCGAGGGCATGATTTATCATTTCCATGCGAAGGATATCCACATCGACGAGCCGCTGGTGCGGCAAGACGGACTGATTACCACCGATTATTTCGATTCGCCCCGCACCCGCAGCTGGAACTTTCGCTCCATTGGCTATGCGCACGGCGCTGAGTTCTGGCGCAATATCTTTGCCGAGCTGCGCCGCACGGGCTATGATTATGTGGCGAGCATTGAGATGGAGTGCGAGACGCTGTCTATCCCCGACGCCTTCCCCAAGGCGGTGCGTTTCTTAGAGGAAAATCTACCCCACGACTTAGACCCCAACGAGCAGAGCTGGCAGAGCAAGACCCGCGAGGGGCGCATCAAGCGCTTCAAGGAGCATGGCTTTGACGTGACGGAATAATTCGGATTAACCGAGGTGTATCATGGTAAAAATAGGTATCATCGGCTGCGGAAAAATTGCGCAGCTGCGGCATATTCCCGAATTTGCCGACAACCCAAACGCAACCGTCTACGGTTTTTTTGACGCAAATCAAGACCGCTGCCGAGAGATTGCTGCGCAGTACGGCGGCGTGGCCTACGAGAGCGTGGAAGCGATGCTGGCCGACGAGCATATCGACGCCGTGAGCGTCATCACGCCCAATTTTACGCATGCGAGCATCAGCATTGCCGCACTCAAGCAGGGCAAGCACGTGCTCTGCGAGAAGCCGATGGCGGTGACGCTGGCGGACTGCGAGGAGATGGCGCAGGTGTCAGAGGAGATGGGCAAAAAGCTCATGATTGCGCACAACCAGCGTTTCAACTCGAGTCACGTGCTGGCGAAGCAGCTGCTGGAGCAGGGTGCAATCGGTGAGGTGATTAGCTTTCGCACGAGCTTTGCCCACAGCGGCGCAGACAACTGGAGCGTGGACGGCGCAAACTCCTGGTTCATGGACAAGAGCAAGAGCCATTTCGGTGCATTTGCCGACCTCGGCGTACACAAAACCGACCTGATGGTCTATCTGCTGGGGCAGCGCATCGCACGGGTTTCCGCCTGCATCGGCACGCTCAACAAGCGGGATAAAGAAGGCAATTTCATCTCGGTGGACGACAATGCGTTTTGCACCTACGTGATGGAAAACGGCGTTATGGGTACGATGAATGCCAGCTGGACAAACCACGGGCAAGAGGACAACGCCACGTCGATTTACGGCACCACCGGCTCGATGCATATTTACCGCGACCCGGCGCACCCCATCGTGATTGAACGCAGCGGCGCCGTCGACGAGTATTACGGTGAGGACGCCATGCAGACCAACGACAACCAGACGAAGTCCGGCGTGATGGACGCTTTCGTCCGCTGCATCGCAGAGGACACCGAGCCCGCCGTTTCGGCGCAGTCGGCGCTGGCGGCGATGCGGGCCATCTTCGCCGGTGAGGAGAGTGCGCGGAAAAACAGCGCCTTTGTCGAGGTGCTATGAGAGAGTTTATTTTACCCGATGCGGGGTTCTCCCTCGCAGAGCGCAAGCGGGAGCTTGCGCAGAAGATGACAAGCCTGCGCCGTCTGCTGAAACAGGAAGGGCTGGACGGCGTTGTGCTGGCGAGGCACCCGAACTTCAGCTGGGTGACCGCCGGCGGAAAAAACTTCGTCGCCAACTGCTTTGACGTGGGTGCAGCCACCGTTTTGGTGACAGCGGATGCGCAATATGTGTTCACCACCGTGATTGAAGCACCCCGCTTGATTGAGGAAGAGCACTTGGAGCAGCTGGGCTTTCAAGTGCTGGCGCACGGCTGGGAGCAGGACGAGACCTTGGCGAAAATCACGGGTATCGCCGACCCGCAAAAGCTGGTCAGCGACGTGCCTATGGGCGATGTTCGGGTGGATGTCAACTTCATCCAGCCTCTGCGCATCATGCTCACGGAGGAAGAGATTTGCCGTTATCACTATCTGGGCACAACGATGTCCTATGCGCTGGAGCGGTATTTGCTCACCGAGGTGAAGCCGGGCATGAGCGAGTTTGAAATCGTGGGCGGCATCAGCAAAGCGCTGTGGCCTTATGAGATTGAGCAGGTGATGCATCTGGCGGCGGTGGACGGCCGCCGAGCCAGATATAATCACGCTCTGCCCACGGCGGCACGCATGGAAAAGAGTCTGATGGTGTCCATCAACGGGCGCTACAAGGGGCTCATTACCACCGTGAGCCGTATGATTCACGTCGGAACGATGCCGACAGACCTGGCGCAGCGGTACGACACCTGCCTGCGCATTGAGTGCGAGACGCTGGCGGCGTTGACCGTCGGCGAGGACGACTTCGGCGCATACCGCACCATGCGAAACGCCTATGAGGCGGCGGGCTATCCCAACGACTTTGACAAGCATAATCAAGGCGGCTGTCAGGGCTATTTCCCGCGGGAGTACCAAGTGACCCCGCAGCGCCACCAAGTGAGCCGTGCGGGGCAGGTATACTGCTTCAACCCCGTGCTGAACGGCGTGAAATCCGAGGATGCCGCTATTTTGCAGCCGGAGGGCTTGGACTTCATCACGCATCCGGTGTTCTTCGATGCGGCGCTGGTGGAGGCGGCCGGAAGGGTATGGGAGCGTCCGGCAATCATGGAAATATAGGGGCATTTATGCCCGTAAAGCAAAAGCTGCGGCGTTTCACCGCAGCTTTTTTCTGTGTTTAGTTGAAGTGAGGAGAAAAATATGATACAATACTATCAGAAGCATATACTATAAAGAAGAAACGGAGGTTTGCTATGAATTACATGGATGTGCTGATTTGGGCAATTTTGGTCGGTGTGTTTGCGGCGATAGAGCTGGCGACGGTGCAATGGTTTTCCATCTGGTTCGTGCTGGGGTCCCTTTGCGCAATGGTTGTGGCCTACTTCACCAATGCGGTGACCGTTCAAATTTCGGTTTTCCTCGTGGTGAGTTTGATTGCGGTGATTACCCTGCGCCCTATGGCGAAACGCAGGCTCACGCCGGAAAAATCGGCCACCAATGCAGATCGGGTCATCGGTGCGCACGGCGTGGTGCAAGAGGGGATATCGAACCTTGCGGCCAAGGGCATTGTGAAGGTGCTCGGCGCAGAATGGACGGCGCGCAGTGCCGACGAGGACGCTGTGATTGCGCAGGGCGAGCAGGTGGTCGTTTTGCGGATTGAAGGCGTGAAACTAATTGTAGAAAAATTGGAAGGAGAACAAAACTAATGTTTGAGGCAATTATGGAGGGTGGAGCGTTTATCGGCGTATTCATCATTATCGTGATTTTAATTTCTATCGTGGCACGCAGCATCAAAGTGGTGCAACAGTCGCGCGCTTATGTCGTCGAGCGCTTGGGCGGATTTTTGACCGTATGGGGCGTGGGCGTGCATTTCCTCATCCCCTTTGCTGACCGCGTGGTCAAGGTCGTCTCCCTCAAGGAGCAGGTGGTGGACTTCCCGCCCCAGCCGGTGATTACGGCGGACAACGTCACCATGCAAATCGACACGGTGCTCTATTTTCAGATCACCGACCCCAAGCTCTATACTTATGGCGTGGAGCGCCCGATGAATGCCATTGAGATGCTCACGACAACGACGCTGCGTAACATCATCGGCGATTTGGAGCTTGACCAGACCCTCACCAGCCGTGACATCATCAACTCCAAGATGCGCGCCCTGCTCGACGAAGCCACCGATCCGTGGGGCATCAAAGTCGGCCGCGTAGAGCTCAAAAACATTTTGCCGCCGCGTGAAATTCAAGATGCGATGGAAAAGCAGATGAAGGCCGAGCGCGAGCGCCGCGAAGCGATTTTGCAGGCCGAGGGCCAGAAGCAGAGCCAGATTCTCGTCGCTGAGGGCGACCAGCAGAGCGCCGTTTTGCGCGCCAACGCCGCCAAGCAGGCCAGAATTCTGGAGGCTGAAGGTGAGGCAGAGGCCATCATGAAGGTGCAGCAAGCCACCGCCGAGACCATCAAGCTGCTCAACGAGGCTGCGCCCAATGACCAGGTCATCAAAATCCGTGCGCTGGAGGCCTTTGCCGCCGCCGCCAACGGCAGAGCGACGAAGATTATCATTCCCTCGGAAATTCAAGGCTTGGCTGGCCTCGCCGCCGGGCTCAAGACAATTGTTGACACGGAAGATCCCGAGGTAAAATCCAGAGCGAAGTAATTTTTGAATGGGAAAAGCCCTTGCAGGCAGTGCTTGCAGGGGCTTTTTTGTTTTCTCCTGCGCAGGGGGCGTTTCGCTTTCTGCTCTCCCTCTGTCATTCTGAGCGCAGCGAAGAATCTTATACTCTTCTTTGGTTTTCCCGAGTTTCGCTTGAGGCGAGTGACTTTTTTCACAAGGACTTTTGAATCAATGCCTCTTCTATCACAAAATTTCCTTATTTCCCCTTTTATTTTTTAGCACGCTCAAGCCGCGAGGGCTGTTTCTTTTTGTGCGTCAAAAAGAAACCAAAAGCCGCTCTTCCATCGGCTGAAAGCTGCAATTTCGGGCATGCACGGGGATGCCCTCGATGCAACAAAGCCGATGGGAAAACGCTTGCCAAAAGTGGAAGTGTATATAGAAACGACTGATGCTGCGGTGGATGGCGGTGAAAATGTTGCATGTGCGGTGGAGGAAAGGCGGCCTGTAGCCGCTTGCGGGGAAGATGCGGAGCAAGTACATGTGAGCAGAAATGCGAAGCATTGTCATTCTGAGCGTAGCGAAGAATCTTAGCATAAAGAAGGAATAGATTCTTCGCTGCGCTCAGAATGACAGGAAGAATGGAAGAGCGGGACGCTGAGGACAGCGTCCCCTACAAAGGGGAAGATGGTAGGTTGCGGATCAAGCCCGCAATGACGGAGAGAGCGGCAGGACGGAGCGAAATTGTGGGGTGCGCAAAATGCGCCCCTACAAGGAAACACAAAAAGAGCATAGAAAAAAGGGGCGCACACCGTGCAGCCCCTACATATCCCAAAAAACCTAATGATACTTATAGCTTCCCCCGCCGATGAATTCCCGCAGCAGACTGTCCTTCGGCACGAGCGCCGGGTCGATGACCTCGAAGTGCTCGAAGGCGGCGAAGAGCTTTTTCAGCTCAGCAGAGCGGGGATTGCCCTCGGGCACCTGCTTCAAAATCGGCGTGGCGTAGTTTTTCATCACGCTTACCTCGTAAGGCAGGCTGGAATCGAACATGATATTTGCCCGCTCTTTGAACGGCGAGATATACAGCTTCTCGCCGCGGCGGACGTTCGCCCACATGCGCAGGGTTACTTCCACGTCGGTGCCGCGGAAATTATAATCCCGCACCGCACGGCGGGTCAGGCGCATCCACGTGCGCTTGAAGAGCACTTTGCCCGCCTCCTCCACGTCGCTTCGCGCAGAGATGTAGAGCTTCATTGCCTCGGGATGGCGGCCTGCGCAGTCGTCGTTGAGGGCGTGGATACCCTCGAAAATGGCAATTTCATCCCGCCCGAGACGCAGGGGCGTACCGCGGGCGTCGTTGCGCATCTGGCGGGTAAATTCGAACTTGGGAATGATGATTTCCTCGCCCCGCGAGAGGGCGCTGAAATGCTCGTCGAGCAAGTCCATGTCCATGATTTTGGGCGACTCCAAATCCCGCTCACCCTTGTGAAACGGCGCATACGTTGCCCCGAGAAAGTAGTTGTCCATGGACACGGTGTGCGTGCGCACGCCCATGTGCCCCAGCGCCTCTTGGATTTTCAGCGCCGTGGTAGTCTTGCCCGAGCCGGAGGGGCCGGAGAGCAGGACGATGGGGCTCTGCGTGAGATTACTTTTGATGTGCTCGGCGGCCTTGCGCACCTGACGGGTGTACGCCTCGTCGCTCTCTTGCACGAAGGCGAGAGGGTCGGCGGCGATGCGCTGATTGAGCTCTTTTAAGTGGTAAGCCATTGCGTGGCCTCCTTTTCCTCTATGGTATGCGCAATGCGGGCGACGTATTCGTGGGAGAATTTCGGGTTGCCTTTGCGAGTGATTTTTCCGCTTGTGCGGTTGACAATTTTAGAAATTCCTGTGCCGCCCGCCGCCGCCGTGGTGCAGAGCTCCTCCATCATGCACAGGTTATACAGGCTCTCGCCGCCCGGCTTTGTCCAGCCGATGTTCGCAAAGGAGCCGCCCATGTCCTTTTGCCGATAGAGATAGTAGGGGCTGTAGCCGTTCTCCTGCAAGGACTTGAGACTGTGCGCATACATCTTCTCCAGCGTCTCGTGCGAGGCGGAGTGTACCGTCAAATCGGCGCTGCGCTTGATGGCGAGGCTGTGAACCGTGATGTTGGCGGGTGCGAGAGCGAGCACCTCATCAAGGCTCTGGCGGAACATCTCCGCCGTTTCGCCGGGCAAGCCCATAATCAAATCGGCGTTCACCAGCAGCTGCGGCGCATGTGCCGCCACGAGGGCGAAGGCCTCTCTCGTCTGCGTCACCGTGTGCCTACGGCCGATGGCCTGGAGCGTGGATTCGTGCATGGTCTGGGGGTTTACCGAGATGCGGGTGACGGGGAAGTCGGCGAGCAGACGCAATTTTTCCGCCGTGATGGTGTCCGGTCGCCCCGCCTCGAGCGTGAATTCCAGACAAGCGGATAGGTCGAAAGCGGCGCAGATTTGCGCCAGCAATGCGCCCAGCTGCGCCGCATCCAGCGTCGTCGGCGTACCGCCGCCGAGGTAGACGCTGCGGATGACTGCGCCCTGTCGGGCGAGGCTCTGCCCGAGTGCCGTGAGCTCCTGGTGCAGGGCGTCCAAGTAAGGTGCAAGCAAGTGCCCGGCTTTGCTCACAGAGGCGCTGACGAAGGAGCAGTAGGCGCAGCGAGTCGGGCAAAATGGAATGCCAATATAGAGGGCGATGCCCTCGGACTCTAGGGCTTCATCCGCTTGGTGGGCGTAGAGGGCGCAGGTGGCGGCCAGCGCCGCCTCCTGCTCGTCCACGTCGTATTCGGCCGTGAGATTTGCTTTGGCGGCGTGCCAGTCGCCGCCCTGCTTGAGCACCCGCACCGCCAGCTTCACAGGGCGCACGCCGGTGAGCGCACCCCAACGCGGCTTGGGCAAAATCTCCAGCGCCGCACGGTAAAACGCCAGCTTCACCGCCTTTTGCGCCTCACGGGAGAATACCAGCGGGTCGCCGCTCGTCGGCACGGGGCGCTCTGCGCTTCCCTGCGCCGCCTGTCCGTGGTGACACAGCGCAGTCGAGGCGCAAAACAGGCCGTTTTCTACGGCGAGGGTTGAGCAGATGTACTGCTGCGGCAGCTCTGTCGGCGGCTTCGCCACTTCGCTGGTTTGCGGCTTCTCGCCGGGAAAGAGGGTGAAGAGCATCTGCTCCACGGCGTAACGGTAGGTGTGCCCCACCAAAAAGATGGTCATGGCGGCGGCGCTCCTTACAGCCCGCCTCGCATGGCTTGCAGCATATACATATTTCTGCGCTTTTCCTGCCCGATGGTGGTGCTGCTCTCGTGACCGGGCCAGACCTTTGTCTCCTCGGGGAAGGCGGACAGGCGCACCAGAGAGGCGCTCATGGTGCGCAGGTCGCCGCCAGCAAAATCCGTGCGCCCCATGCTGCCGGCAAAAAGGGTGTCGCCGGAAAAGAGATCGTTGCCAAATTGCAGGCAGACCGAGCCCTTCGAGTGGCCGGGGGTGCTGTACACGGCGATTTCGCCGCCGCAGAAGGGGAGCTTGTCGCCCTCGTCGTAGTAGTTGAGCCCGTCGAAGGCTTGAAAGTGCATTTGCGCCGCTTTTTCTCCGGCATCGGCCTTGTGGATATACACGGCAGCCTCGGGGTAGGCGGTGCGGAAGGCGTTCACAGCGCCCGTGTGGTCAAAGTGGCCGTGGGTGAGCAGGATGTAGCGCACCTTGAGACCGAGGCTCTGGGCGGCGGCCACGAGGCGTTCGCCGTCGTCGCCGGGATCGACGATGGCGGCCTCGAGGGTAGCCTCATCATAGAGATAGTAGCAGTTTGCGCCGATATATCCGGCGGGGATGGATTTGACTGTCATGGGGGGTGTCCTCCTCATTATTTTGGTGTTATCGTAAATCGTTCTCGGTGTATTCGGTTACAATCAGTTTGCAGCTCGGGCAGTGGCAGGCGGTGAGATTCGTTCCTGAGATAAGGCTCATGGAAAAGATAACCGCCTCAGAATCGCTCCACGGGACAAAGGCTCGCTTTTTAGACGACCAAAAAAGTGGCTTTCCTGTCTGCAAATAACCTTGCTTCATTTCTATGTTGCATTTGGGGCAGTTCATGGTTCGTCCTCCTTAATACAACTTTGCATTATTTTCGGTGTATTGCGTTAAAACGACCTTGCAGGTCGGGCAGTGCTGGGCAATCATCGTTGTTGTAAGAAAACCATTCCCTTTGAACGGAGCCTGCCGCTTGAAGCGGACTTCGCCGGGCGGCGGGTCGAAACGGATACGCTTCTGCGGTGACCAGATTATCTCTCGGCCGCTGTGCAGATAACCCTGCATCATCTCGTTATCGCATTTTGGACAACTCATACTCGTCGCCTCCTCACATCAGCTCCGCCGTGTCATAAATCAACGTCACCGGCCCGTCGTTGCAGGAGCTCACCTGCATCATCGCACCAAACTCCCCGCACTGCGGCGGGAAGCCCCGTTCGGCGCAGGCCTTGAGAAAATACTCATAGAGCGGGATGGCAACCTCGGGGCGGGCGGCGGCGATAAAGTCGGGGCGACGCCCTTTTTTTAGTCCGGCATAGAGCGTGAACTGGCTCACCACCAGCAGGCTCCCGCCCACGTCGGCGAGGCTGAGGTTCATTTTCCCCGCCTCGTCCTCGAACACACGCAGACCGGTGATTTTCTCTGCCAGTTTTTCCGCTTCCCGCTCGGTGTCGGCGTGGGTGATGCCCAACAACACCAGAAATCCCCGCCCGATTTGCCCCGTGACCGCCCCATCGATTTCCACCTGTGCGGCGCTCACTCTTGTTACTACTGCACGCATGGACGCTCTCCTTTTTCCATAGATTACTTCCATTATATAGAGATTGCGGGGATTCGTCAACAAAACCCGTTGTCACCGGAGCAATTTTATGATATAATTTATGATTAAGATACTGTATTTTATTCGGGGAGATTTTCCCCGACACAGCAAGGAGAAACAGGCTTGAACACACAGGTTTTAGACGCTCAGCTGGAGCAGCAACAGCATATCATGGCGGAGCTCGCCGCCCGCAATGCACAGCGGGAGACGCCGCCCACTGCCTTTGTCGATACTTACGGCTGCCAGCAAAACGAGGCGGATTCGGAGCGGATTCGGGGTATGTTGCAGGAGATGGGCTTTGCACGGGGCGAGGACGCCCAAAGCGCCGACATCGTGGTGCTCAACACCTGTGCCATTCGGGAGCACGCCGAGCTGCGGGTGCTGGGGCATGTGGGCGCACTCAAGCCCTCGAAGGAGCAAAACCCGGGCAAAATCATCGCCCTCTGCGGCTGTATGATGCAGGAGGAGGGCACGGCGGAGAAAATTAAAAAGTCCTATCGGCACGTGGATTTGGTGTTCGGCACGCACGTGATTTGGCAGTTTCCCGAACTTTTGCACCGCATCATGACCCGTCGGGGGCGCATTTTCGCCGTGGAGCAGAGCGAGGGCGTGATTACCGAGGGACTGCCGCAGGTGCGCGAGAGCGCACACGAGGCATGGGTTTCCATCATGTACGGCTGCAACAATTTTTGCACCTATTGCATTGTGCCCTCTGTGCGGGGACGGGAGCGCTCCCGCCGGCCCGAGGTGATTTTGGACGAGGTGCGCACGCTCGCAACGCAGGGCTATCGGGAGATTACCTTACTGGGGCAGAACGTGAACTCTTACGGCAAGGATTTGAACGCAGACGTGGACTTCGCAGGGCTGCTCGAGCAGATTAACGCCATCGACGGCGATTTCCTCGTGCGGTTTATGACCAGCCATCCCAGAGACGCATCCCCCCGCCTCTTCTCCGTGATGGCGCACTGTGAAAAAATTGCGCCGCATTTGCACCTCCCGGTGCAGGCGGGGAGCAACCGGGTGCTCACGGCGATGAACCGGCACTACACCCGCGAGCACTATCTCGACCTAATCGCCGACGTGAAGGCGAAAATCCCCCATCTCGTGCTCACGAGCGACATCATCGTCGGCTTCCCCGGCGAGACGACGGCGGAGTTTGAAGAAACGCTCTCGCTCATCGAGCAGGTGCGCTACGACGCACTCTTTACGTTTATCTACTCCCCCCGCGTGGGCACGCCTGCGGCAGAGCTCGACGATCCCATGAGTCGTGCGGACAAGGGCAAAAACTTCCAGCGACTGCTTGATGCGCAAACCGCCATCGGTGCCGAACGGCAGGCGCGCTGGGTGGGCGAAACCCTGCGCTGCTTCGTGCAGAAAGAGGGCGACGACCCCCGCTACAGCCTCCACGCCCGCACACCGGGCGGCCGACTCGTGCATTTCAACGGCGATGCGACCCTCATCGGCAGCTTTCAGCGTATAAAAATCACCGGAGCGTCCAACTGGGTGCTCTTTGGAGAACTTGAGGTGTAACCGGCCTATGGCGCAGAAGATGACTCCCATGATGCAGCAGTATTTCGACATGAAGGAGAAGGCGGGCGATTCCTGTCTGCTCTTCTTCCGCATGGGCGATTTTTACGAGATGTTCAACGAGGATGCGGTGACGGCGGCGCAGGAGCTCGACCTGGTACTCACCAGCCGCGACCGCAACAAGGACAATCCCGAGCAGCGCACGCCCATGTGCGGCGTGCCGCACCACAGCGTGCAGGCGTACATCGGGCGGCTTGTGGAAAAGGGCTACAAAGTCGCCATTTGCGAGCAGATGCAGGACCCCAGCGAGGCGAAGGGCCTCGTCGAGCGGGATATCATCCGCATTGTCACGCCCGGCACGCTCGTGGAGGAGAGCATTTTGCGCGAGGGCGAGAACAATTTCCTCTGCGCCATTTATCAAGATTCCAAGCAAATCGGTCTGTGTCTGGCGGACATTTCCACGGGCGAGGTGCAGGTGACGAGCCTTGATGCCGACCAGACGGACTTGCTCTGCGGCGAGCTCTCCCGTTTTTTGCCCCGCGAGGCGATTTTGTCGGACGGTGCGGCGCAAAATAAGACGCTTCTGCGCTTTTTGGAGCATCACATCAACTGCCGCTACGAGGTGGCGGGCGACCGCTATTTCCGTGCGGGCAATCCGCTCGACCACTGCCGCAACCAGTTCGGTGACGATCTGGCGCAAATCCCCGACGGCGACACGGGCTGCATCGCTGCGGCGGGCGGGTTGCTGTCCTACTTAGACGAGACCCAGCGCAGGGCGCTGAGCCATTTGATTCGCCTGCAATACTACGCCGTGGACGCCTATCTGGGCTTGGACGACACGGCGGTGCGGAATTTAGAACTGCTGCAATCGCTGCGCAACGGCGAGAAAAAGGGCAGTCTCCTCTGGGCGATTGACCGCACAAAAACCGGCATGGGCGCAAGACTCCTGCGCGGGGGGGGGGGGCCGGATTACGCAGCGCAGCGGCTATGTGCTGGCGCTGAAAGAAAGCCTGCCTGCGCGGGAATTGCTCACCGCCGCCCTGCGCACCATGCCCGATTTGGAGCGGCTGGCGGCGCGGCTTGCCTACGGCAACGGCAACGCCCGTGACCTGGCGGCGCTGGCGGGCGCACTCGAAATACTGCCCGAATTCGAGCAAATTATCGCCGCCGAGGTGGCGGAGTTGCTGCCGCTGTGCGAGGAGATGGACGCCCTGCCTGCGCTCTACACAGAGCTGCGCAATGCCATCGCCGATGAGCCGCCCATCGCCATCAAGGACGGCGGAATGATACGTAGCGGGTACAACGAAGAAGTTGACCAGCTGCGGGGCATTCGGGAAAACGGAGCGAGATTCCTCGCTGACTTCGAGCAGCGGGAGCGGGAGCGCACGGGCATCAAGAATCTGAAAATCGGCTACAACCGCGTGTTTGGCTACTATATCGAAATTTCGAAGTCCAACTACGCCCTCGTGCCCGACGACTACCTGCGCAAGCAGACGCTGGTGAACTGCGAGCGGTTCATCACGGGCGAGCTCAAGGAGATGGAGAGCACGATTCTCTCCGCCGCCGACCGCCTCAATGCGCTGGAATACGAGCTGTTTTGTGCCCTGCGCGAGCAGGTGGTGGCGCAAATCGACTCCCTGCAAAAAAGCGCAAAGGCCTGCGCCCGCTTGGATGCGCTGTGTTCGCTGGCGCAGGTGGGTTACGAGTGGGATTACGTACGCCCCGAGGTGAACGACGGCGACACGCTGGACGTGAAGGACGGCCGCCACCCGGTGGTGGAGCAGATGATGAAGGGCACGCCCTTTGTCCCCAACGACAGCTATCTCAACTGCGGCGACGACATGGTCTCCATCATCACGGGGCCGAACATGGCGGGCAAATCCACTTATATGCGGCAGGTTGCCCTGCTGGTGATTTTGGCGCAGATGGGTGCGCTCGTCCCCGCCCGCAGCGCAAGCGTCGGACTGGCGGACAAGATTTTCACCCGCATCGGCGCTTCGGATGACCTGGCGGGCGGCTCGTCCACCTTTATGGTGGAGATGCGCGAGGTGGCGGACATGCTCACCGGGGCGACGGCGAAGAGCCTGCTCATTCTCGACGAGATTGGCCGCGGCACCTCCACCTTCGACGGCATGAGCATCGCCCGCGCCGTGCTGGAGCACTGCGCCGACAAGGGAAAGCTCGGCGCACGCACCCTGTTTGCCACGCACTATCACGAGCTCACGGAGCTGGAGCTGCACATCAGCGGCGTGCGCAATTATAACATCGCCGCCCAGAAGCGGGGCGATGAAATTGTGTTCCTGCGCAAGATTGTGCCCGGCGGCGCAGACAAGAGCTACGGCGTGGAAGTGGCGAAGCTCGCAGGCCTGCCCGATGCGCTGATTTCCAGAGCGAAGGAGATTTTATCTGAGCTTGAGCGGGATGCTCAGCTGAGTATGAAGCTGTGAGCTTTGCTTGTTTTTCTGCGTAGAGCGCACGGTGTGCTTTTGCGATGGAAATGTAGGGGACGCTGTCCTCAGCGTCCCGTCAGTTTTCCGCAATCTTTCTGCCATTCTGAGCGGAGCGAAGAATCTTTTTCCTCGTTACGTCAAGATTCTTCGCTTTGCTCAGAATGACAACGAACCCGCATTTTCCCCCGCAGCACAAAAAACCAACAAAGCCGAGGTGACACCAAATGCGCAACCGAAGAGAACAAATGACAAAGCAGGAACGTACCAGAGGGTGGATTTTCTTCGCTCTGTACATTCTTGTGCTGCCGATTCTGGTGGGCTTGGTGCGCTTCGTGATGGAGAGCGTGTGGGCGTTCTCGCTTTCAGACGTGTCGGCGAACTTCATCTATCATGTGGCGCTCACGGCGGCCATCTGCATCCTCTTTAGCAGCTATTTGGCCAACGCGTGGAACATTTTGCAGGATTTTCTGCCGGAAAATCTTATTGCGCTGGGCATCGGCTTTTTCGGCTATCTGCTGCTCAAATTCCTCGTCGGAGTCCTCCCCCTGCCGATGGTGGATACCCTGCCGATGGACTATGCGCAGGAGTATTTGTACGCACCGCAGCTGACGGTGATGGTGTTCATTTTCTTGATGCCGATAGCAGAAGAGCTGCTCTTTCGCGGCCTGCTGTTCGGCACGATGAAGCAGTCCTCCCGCCCGCTGGCCTACACCGTCAACATTTTGATCTTCTGCCTCTCCGCCGTGTGGCCGCTGGCCATCACCGCCGGCGATGTGCGTTACATCTGGAATGCGCTGGAATATCTCCCTGCGGCGCTGGCGCTGTGCTGGTGCTATGACAAGGGCGGGTCGATTTTCTCGCCCATCGTGCTGCGTTGGATGATTCACGCAATCGTTTTGTTACAGGGTCTGCGTATGTTAGGATAGGGCACGTTCCACTTTTACGTAGAAATGAGGATTGTTTTATGTCTGTGATTGAAGTATTAGATGCGCATCTGGCGGATTTGATTGCCGCCGGTGAGGTTGTGGAGCGCCCCGCCTCGGTGGTGAAGGAGCTCATGGAAAACGCCATTGATGCGGGCGCACGGAAGCTCTCCGTGTCCATCACCGGCGGCGGCATGGACACCATCACCGTCACGGACGACGGCTGCGGCATGAGCGCCGAGGATGCCGTGACCGCATTTTTGCGCCACGCCACGTCCAAAATCCGCACCGAATACGATTTGGAGGCCATCGGCACGCTCGGCTTTCGGGGCGAGGCGCTGGCGGCCATCTCCGCCGTGTCCAAAATCGAGCTTGTGACCAAGCGGCCGCAGGACAAGCTGGGCTGGGCGGTCTATTTGACCGGCGGCGAGGTGGTTGACTCCGGCGAAACTGGCGCAGCCGACGGCACGACGCTGATTGTGCGCAGTCTTTTTTACAACACGCCCGCCCGCCGCAAGTTCATGAAAAAGGACAGCTACGAGGGTGCGGCCTGTCTGCAAGCGGCGCAGCGCATCGCCTTGAGCCACCCCGAGGTGAGTATAAAGTTTCTGCGTGAGGGCAAAAACGAGCTGCTCACGCCCGGCGACGGTGCGCTGAGCAACGCCGTGTTCGCCGTGCTGGGCAAGGACATTGCCCTCGGACTCACACAGGTGAATCACAGCACGCAGGAGGTCTCTGTCAGCGGATTTGTGTCGAAGCCCGTGTGCTGTCGGGGCTCCCGCAGCCATCAGTTTTTGTTCCTCAACGGGCGGCATATCAAGAGCAAGGCGCTCACTGTTGCCGTTGAAAATGCCTATCAAAATCAGAAAATGGTGGGGAAATTCCCCGCCTACGTGCTGCATATCCAAACGAAGGCGAACGCCGTGGACTGCAATGTACACCCCACGAAGGTGGAGGTGAAATTTGCCGACGAGCGGGGCGTTTTCTCCGCCTTATTCCACGCCGTGGAGAGCACCCTCAACGAAGGCCGTCTCCCGACGGGAAACGCAATCCCTGCGGCGAAGCCCCGTGACACGGTGACGCCCAATCAGCTCGGCTTTCAAACCATGAGCGCCCAGGCCTACCGCACCACGGCGATGGTGGCCGACCCGACGGGCGGCAAGGGCAAGCTCCTGCGCACGTTCGACCACATGGAGCGGCCAACGGGGCGTACCGCCGCACCGACGGCGCAGAATTTCGCCGCCGCCCCTCTGCCCAATCAAGCAAGCCCCGCTGTGCCCGACAAGCCCTCTCTATCGGGCATTGCGCCGCCCGTTATCCCCGAACAGAGCGCCTCTCAGCCCCTCGTCAGCCGTGACCGTGACCACCCCAGCGACCACCCGCCCCTCTTTTTTCACGATGGCGAGCCGCCGAAAAATGCGCCCTTCCTCTCGGAACACGCTGCGGAAATTCCCTCCCTGCGGGAGCAGGAGCTTTTCCCCAACGGCGCACCCGAGGGCGATTTTTTGCTGCGCGGCGAGGTGTTCCACACCTATTTGATTGTCGAGCAGGGCGAGGACATGATTCTCATCGACAAGCACGCCGTTCACGAGCGCATGAACTTTGACCGCATGAAAGCGGAGGGCTATCGCCCCATGGTGCAGGAGCTGCTTGCGCCGGTGACGGTGCAGGCATCACCCGAGCAGGTGGCGGTATTGCTGGACTCTCTGCCTCTGTTAGAGGAATTCGGCTTCACGACAGAGGACTTCGGCGCAGGCATGCTGCGCATCACTGCCGCACCGCACGATATTGATGCGGGCGATTTGGGCGACACGCTGCTGGAGCTGGCGGACACACTGCTCACTGGTGCCGCCGCCGACCCGGATGCCCGGCGGGACAAGCTGCTGCACACTGTGGCGTGTAAAGCGGCTATCAAGGGCGGCTGGGATTCAAGCGAAGCGGAGCTGCTCGCCGTTGCCCGGCAGGTGATGAACGGCGCTGTGCGGTACTGCCCGCACGGGCGGCCCGTGTTCGTCGTCATGGGCAAAAAAGAGCTGGAGAAGCGGTTTAAGCGGTCATGAGACATTGTATTGTGATTACGGGGCCGACGGCCACGGGCAAAACTGCACTGGCGGTGCGCCTGGCAAAGCGGCTGAACACGGAGGTCATCTCCGCCGACTCCATGCAGGTTTATAGCGGCATGGATATTGGCACGGCGAAGCCTACCCTCGCCGAGCGGGCGGGCGTTGTCCATCATCTGCTGGACGTCTGCGCCCCCGACGAGCCCTTTTCCGCCGCCCGCTATGTGGATTTGGCGACACCGATTGTAGAGCGCCTGCTTGCCGAGGGAAAAACGCCCGTCATCGTCGGCGGCACGGGTCAGTATATCGACGCACTCCTCAAGGGCGAGGACTTCTCGCCCTTCTCCGGCGCACGGCGCAGCGAGCTGCAAGCGCAGTTGGAGACGGGGGGGATCGAACCTCTGCTCGCCCAATTGCAGCGCATTGACCCCGCACGTGCCGCAATCTTAGCGCCCAATGACCACAAGCGCATTTTGCGTGCGCTGGAGGTTTTTTACGAGACCGGTGAGACCATCACCGGCCACGATGCCCGCAGCAAGATGCGCCCGCCGCGGTTTTCGGCGCATACCTTCGTGCTCCAGTACGCCGAGCGGGCGGCGCTCTACGAGCGCATCAACCGGCGGGTGGACGAAATGATGGCGGCGGGGCTGGTGGCTGAGATTAAACGCCTGCTGGCGCAGGGCATTGCGCCCACAGCCACGGCGATGCAGGCCATCGGGTATAAGGAGCTCATCCCGCCCATGCTTGCGGGCGAGGGCTTAGACGAGGCGGTGGCGCTGCTCAAACAGCGCAGCCGCAACTACGCCAAGCGCCAGCTCACATGGCATCGCCGCAACGCCGCCGCCATCCCCGTCGTGTGGAATCAAGTGCCCGATTTGGATTGGGCGCTGGAAAAAATCTGCGAGGTGAACCAATGAAAGGCACATCCAACGCCATCTCACGCATTGTTATGATTGTGGTTTTTATCGCTGTGCTGATTTATTTCGGCGTGGCGGTGTTTCAGTCCTTTCAAGGCTCTGTGCGCACCCAGGCGGTCTACACCAGCGTTGTCGAGGATCGCATTGAGGTTACCGGCTTTCTCGTGCGGGAGGAGCTTCCGCTTCGGCAGGAGGAGCAGGGCGTTGTAGACGTGCTGCTCAGCGAGGGTGAGAAGGCCGCCGCCTATCAGACCATCGCCAATGTCTATCAGAGCTCGGACGGCCCGGAGCTCACCCGTCAGATTCGGCAGTTGGAGCAGGAGCTCGAGCAGCTGCGCGACACCCAGAGCCGCAGCATCGACACCAGCGACACCATCAAGCTCAGCGACAGCATCCTCTCGAGCCTCGCCACCCTGCAAACCAGCGTGGCACAGGGAAATCTGGCGAATTTGGAAGCGCAGACCTCTGCGCTGAAAAGCCTGATTTTCAAGCGCAGCTATACCTACGAGGGCAACGACGTGACGCTCGACGAGGCCATCGCCGCCCTGGCCAAGCAGCTCGATGGCCTGCGGGCGACCTATGCCCGCAGCACCACCGTGATTCGCACCGACCAGCCGGGCATATACTCCGGCCTTGTGGACGGCTATGAGGGGCTGTTGTTCCCCAATCTGCTCGCCACCACCACGCCCACCCTGCTGGATAATCTGGTGCGCTACCCGCCCAATGTGGACGAGGAGTCCATCGGCAAGCTCATCACCTCTTCGTCCTGGTATTTCACCTTCCCCTGCACGACGCAGGAGGCCGCCCGCTTCACAGTTGGCATGCGGGTCTCCGTCCGCTTCACCCGCGATATTTCCAAGGATTTGGACATGCGGGTGTTCTCCGTCGGCGAGGAGGAAAACGGCCGTATGGTGGTCACGCTCTCCTCAAACCGCTTCCTCTCCGCCACCACCCTCCTGCGCCAGCAGACGGTGGACATCGTGTTCGGCATCGACGAGGGACTCTATATCCCCGCCTCCGCCCTGCGGGTGGATGAAAACGGCGTGCCCGGCATCTATACGGTCGTCGGCGTGCAGGCGGAGTACAAGCCCGTGCAGATTGTGGCGCAGGGCGACGGATTTTTCCTCGTACTGCCCGGCAGCACCAACCGCACGGCGCTGCGACAGGGCGAGGAAGTCATCGTCTCCGGCGTGGATTTGTTCGACGGAAAGGTGGTGCGCTGATGTGCGCATTGGCAGAGTGCTACGCCGCCCTACAGGCGCAAATTGCCCAAGCGGCGCAGGAGGCCGGGCGAAGCCCGTCGGACATTACACTGGTAGCCGCCACCAAGACCCAAACGGCGCAGGATATTCAAGCCGCTATCGCCCTCGGCGTCACCGTCTGCGGAGAAAACCGGGTGCAGGAACTGTGCGAAAAGCTGGATGCGTTTGCCTATGACGGTGCGCGGGTTCACTTTATTGGCCGCTTGCAGACCAACAAAGTGAAGGATTTGGTGGGTCGGGTGGATTGCATTGAGTCCGTGGATTCCGTGCGCTTGTTGGAGGCCATCGCCGCACGGGCGGAGAAGATGAGTCTGGTGCAGGACGTGATGATACAGGTGAATTTGGCCGGTGAGTTGCAAAAAGGCGGCGTTTCGCCGCAAGAACTGCCTGTTTTGGCTCGTTTGGTGGATGACTGTGCCGCTGTGCGGCTGGTGGGGTTAATGAACGTGGCACCTTTTCCACAATTTGCAGGCTCAAATGTGGAAAATTTTCAGAAAATGCGGCATTTTTTTGTTGACATAATTCCAAAAATAGTGAATAATAAGAATAGTATTTCCTGCTTGAGCATGGGGATGAGCGCTGATTTTTCCGACGCCATCCGCTGCGGCGCCACCCACATTCGGGTGGGCACGGCTCTCTTTGGCGAGAGAATTTAGAAATTAATGATATATAGGGGTTGTATTGCATGAGTTTTTTAGATGAAGTGAAGCGCTTGGCCCGTCCGTATGAGGATGAAATGGACGACGAGCTGGAGGGCTTTGACTCCCTCTCCCGCACCAAGGCGCAGCCGACCGCCGCACGCCGCAGCGAGTCTGCGCCGGTGCGCAATAATGTTGTGAGCATCAACACCACCACGCAGGTGCAGGTGGTTATCGTGAAGCCGGAGAAGTTTGAGCAGGCCGCCGAGGTCGCCGACCATCTCTGCGAGAAGCGCACCGTCTTGCTCAATCTGGAGCAGACCCACAAGGATGTCGCCCGCCGCCTGCTGGACTTTTTGGCGGGTGTGGCTTACGCCAACGACGGTAAAATTAAAAAGGTCGCCGTGGACACCTTCATCATCACGCCGTATAACGTGGATATCCTGGGCGATATCATCGACGAGCTGGAGAGCAACGGGGTGCACCTGTAAGCATTCGTCACTGCGGGCTTGGCCCGCAATCTGCAATTCGCCCTCGGGCGTTGTTGTTTCCTGTAGGGGCGCACTTTGTGCGCCCGCAAGCGGCCCCGCTTCTCTATCTGTCATTCTGAGCGCAGCGAAGAATCCTTCTCTTTTCTCTACCCTTTTCATATTTCGCTTGAGGCGAGTGACTTTTTTGTGCTCGAAAAAGTCACCAAAAAAAGCTTTTCCACCGGCTGAAAGTTGCAATTTCGTTCGCTCTTTCCGTAGGAGCGGCCAAAACCGCAACAAAGTCGATGGGGTAACGCTTGCCAAGGGGAGGACGTTACATAGAAACGCCAGATACTACTGCGGACGACGGTGAAAATGTTGCCTGTGCAGTGATTTCTGCCGGGCTGTGCCCCCTTGCATTGGAAATGTAGACGTCGTGCGTTCGTAGGGGACGCACAACTGGGTGTCCCGTTCTGTATGCACCTCGCATTCCCTTTGCAAAAGCACACAGTTCGCCTTTATCGTCGGAAGCATGAGAGGAGCATTTCATGAATAAAAAGGAACGGGCACTACGAACACTCAAAGTCTTCGGATTCTGTTGCTTTGCTGCTTTCACATTTATGATTTTAGTTGCGTTTGAGCCGCTAAAATCCCTTTGGGATATGCTCTACGAGTTTGGCGGAGCTGCCCTACAGAGGGGCGTGCAGGGTGGCATTATGGCGCTGGTCTGTGGGACGTATAGCCGGCATCAGAAAAAACGAGACGAGGAAAAACAAAAAGAGAAGGATGCGCCTTGATAGCATGGTGCATCGCACTGGGATTTAGGAGTTTGCGGACGGGATACAGGCACCGCCGTATAATGGCCACAGGCCGCCCGGGGCAAAAAGTGACTCGCCTCAAACGAAACCTAATAAAGATTATAATAGTGAAGAAAGATTCTTCACTTCGTTTAGTAATGACAAACGAGAGATCCTCGTAAAAAGCGCCTGCACAGTCATGTGCAGATGGCGCAAAAAAGCCCGCTGCACGCCGTGCAGAAAAAATGGAGGTATTGATATGCTGACACCGCAGGAAGTATCCGAACGCGCCTTTCCGAAAGCATCCTTTGGCGGGTATAACATGGCGCTGGTGGACGAATTTCTCGATCAAGTGACCGCCGACTACACGGCCCTGTTCAAAGAAAATGCGATTTTGAAGGGAAAAATGAAGGTTCTGGTGGACAAGGTTGAGGAATATCGAGCCACGGAGGACGCTATGCGCCAGACGCTGCTGTCCGCTCAGCGGATGGCCGAAAACATGGTCGCCGAGGCAGAGACCAAGCGGGTTTCTCTGCTGCAAGAGGCGGAGGATGCCGCCCGGAGCAAGCTGGAGCGTCTGCGTGAGGAATATGACCATACGCAATATCGCCTGGAAACCGCCCAGCAGAATACCGCCGCTTCCGTCACCCGTATGCGGGAAATTCTCACCCAGCAGCTGGGCTATCTGGACGAGCTGGACACCCTCACTGCGCCGGCTGCGCCGCCGGATTTCGTCGGCGATGCTGTGCGCGAAATCGAGTGGAGCATGACGCAGGAGAAGGAAGGCGACGGGCAAGAGGAAGCTGAATCGCTGGAGGAGACGTTGGTTTCCGCCGGGGATTTTGCCGCCGCCAGCGCAGAGATTCCCTCAGGTTCCGTCGAAGAGGAGGAGCCGAAGTGCGCAGAGGTTGAGGCCGAAGCGGAGCTTGAGACCGAGGAGTATGACGACTCCGCACCCACCCGCACCTTCTCCAGTGAGGAGACTGAGGCGCTTTTGGAGCGCATTGCGAAGGTCGAGGAGGAGACAAGCGAAGAGGCTCGGGACGCCACCGGTCGCATCGACTTCGACAATCTGGCTTTCGGCGAGAACTATGAGAATTAGTGCTCCCGTTTCAATAAAAAATAGAGGCGCTGCCCGTAAGGGCAGCGCCTTTTCCTCTTTTTGCGTGTTCTCTAGGCGAGGTTGCGCATAATATTCACTGCGCAAATCAGTAAAACCAGCACCTGCGCCGCCTGGAAGAGCCGGTCCGTTTTCTCCTCGTCAATGCGCTTGGCGATGGCTGCGCCGATGGTGCCGCCGGCGATGGCGCCGACAATCATAGCGGGCGCCATCTCGAGATGATAGCCCGCAAAACCCACCGTGAGAGCGACTTGCAAAAGCTTCGCCGCCTGCGAGAACAAAATCGCAATGAGCGAGCAAACCGCCGCTTTTTTCGTCGGGTAGTCAAACAGCAGGATAATCAGCGCCACGTTAACCGGCCCGCCGCCGATGCCCAAAAAGGAGGCGAACACGCCCAGCCCCAGCCCCGCCAGCGCCGAGGGCACAACGCCTGAGAGTTTCGGCGAACGGATGCGGCTCTTGTTCGCCATGTAGATGAACACGAACACAATCAGCCCCGCCAGCAGCAGATTTTGCACCAGCGTGACCTGCGCACCGGACACGCCACCGATGAGGCGGTTGAGCAAAACACTGCCCACATTGCCGCCGACGACCGCTCCGACGGCTAGCGGCACGGCGACGGCGGCCTCCGGCCTTTGCGGATTGTTGCGCTGGCGGAACACCGACACCAGCGACATGGAAAGCACCGTGATGGCCGAGAGCAGGGAAATGCTGCTGACGGGAAAATCGCCCAAAATATCCAAAATCGGCTTCATAAACACGCCGCCGCCCATGCCGGTGATGGCACCGACGGTGGTTGCGCCGATGGCAATGAGAAAATAGACAATCACAGGCCTCGCCTCCTTTCGCTGAGAACATGAGTGCTCTGCGCATATCATAGCACAAAAAGCGCTACGAAGGCAAGCGGCTGAAGAGCAACGGGCAAAAAAATGCGGACGGCTCTTGCCGTCCGCCGGTTTGCGTTTTGCGCCGCTGCTTAACTACCGGAGCTGACGTGGGGAGCAATCATCGCCGCCAGAGACTGCACGTTTCTGGTTTGAATCAGCACAGTGCCGCGGCCGTTGAACTCATTGACCACGCCCTCGCCGCTGGTGAAGCCGAACATGCCGGAGGCGACCTTAATCTGATAGTTGAGACCTGCGCTCCATGCAACAACGTGGGTGTTATCCACGGTGAAGGGCTTGCTGCCGTCGAGCTGGAATTCGACCAAGTCGCCATAGGCGTTCACCAGCATTTTGCCGTTGCCTCTGGTCTCCATCACAAACAGGCCGCCGGTGCCGCCGAAAATGGCCTTGCCCACGCTCTGGCGCTGCATGGTGTATTCCACCGTGCCGTCGCAGGCGAGGAATGCGCCGTCGTTGATGCGCCACTGCTGCGCACCGATGTCCAGCTCGCGCACTGCGCCGGGTGTGCCGGGTGCGATGCCGATGAGGGCATTGTCGGTGTTGCCGGTGACGGTGGTCATGAACATGCTCTCGCCGCTGACCATAGAACGCCCTGCTGCCTTGAGCAGACCACCGAGGCCGCCTGCGCCGTTGCTATTCATTTTACCTTCCAGGGTGATGTCGCCATAGTGATAGGCCATTGCGCCGCGCTCAATGCGAATTTGCTCGCCCCGATTGAGGGAGAGTTCCAAAATGGGAAATGCGTTGCTCTGCGTCATGGTGTACGTCATAAAAAAACCTCGTTTCTAAAATGGTTCCCCTTCCAAAGTTGTTCCCTTATATGGTATCATACACCAAATGCGCACAGCTGAAAAGTAGTTTTCCGAAATTATTTCGGATTTCGAACTAATTTGACGGATTGATACAAAAAACTCCCCTGCCTACGGGCAGAGGAGTCATTTTTTATTCGCTATACCATCATCTCTTCAAACAGCTCTGCGCCCATCGTCTCATGCTCCATGAGATAGGCGGCAATCTGCTCAATCTTCTCCCGCCGCTGCGTGAGAATCCGCCTACACTCTGTGTAAGCCTCGTCCACAATGCGCTTAATCTCACGGTCAATGAGGGAAGCAGCCTCCTCGGAGTAGCTGCGCTGCTGCGCCATGCTGCGGCCGATGAAAATCTCGTTGCCGCTCTCGTCGAACACCAGATTGCCCACCTTGTCGCTCATGCCGTAACGGGTGACCATCGCCCGCGCCAGCGCCGTGACGGCGCGCAGGTCGCTGCCTGCGCCGCTGCTGATGTCATCGAGGAAGAGCTCCTCCGCCACGCGTCCGCCGAGTGCGGTGACAATCCGCTGGGACATCTGGGTTTTCGTCTGGTAATTTTTGTCCTCCTTCGGCTGATAGATGGTCATACCGCCCGCCCCGCCGCGGGGAATAATCGTGATGGTGTGCACCGGGTCGTGCTCCTCCATGCCGAAGCTCGCCACGGCGTGCCCCGCCTCATGATAAGCCACCAGACGCTTTTCCTTCTCGCTGATGACGTAGCTCTTTTTCTCTGGGCCTGCCATCACCTTGAGCATTGCCTCCCGCAAATCTGCATCCACGATGAAGCGCCCGTTGCGGCGGGCGGCCATGAGTGCGCCTTCGTTGAGCAGGTTTTCCAAATCTGCGCCGGTGAAGCCGACGGTGGAGTGGGCGATGTCCTTCAAGCTCACGTCCTCACCGATGGGCTTGCCCTTGGCGTGTACTTTCAAAATCGCCTCGCGGCCCTTCACATCGGGCTGACCGATGTAAATTTGCCGGTCAAAGCGCCCCGGGCGCAGGAGAGCGGGGTCGAGGATATCCTTGCGGTTCGTGGCGGCGAGGACAATCACGCCCTCGTTGTTGCTAAAGCCGTCCATCTCCACGAGCAGCTGGTTCAAGGTCTGCTCCCGCTCGTCGTGCCCGCCGCCGAGGCCGCTGCCGCGCTGCCGCCCCACGGCGTCAATCTCGTCGATGAACACAATGCTGGGCGCAGCATTTTTCGCCTCGGTGAAGAGCTCGCGCACGCGGCTTGCGCCCACGCCCACGTACTTTTCCACAAAGTCCGAGCCGGAGATGTTGAGAAACTGCACGCCGGCCTCGCCTGCCACCGCACGGGCGAGCAGGGTTTTACCCGTACCCGGCGGGCCCTCGAGCAGGATGCCCTTGGGGATGCGTGCGCCGAGCGCAATGTACTTTTCCGGGTCGCGGAGGAAATCGACAATCTCCTCCAGCTCGTTTTTCTCCTCGTTCGCACCGGCCACGTCATTGAACGTCACCTTCTTGCCGGTTTTCGGCTCTTCCTTCCCCTTGCTGCGGTTCACACCGCCGTTGAGGTCGTTGCCGCCGCCCTGCATGCGGCCGGAGCGGCCAATCATGAGGAACATGAACAGGGCGAACACGGCCACCATAATCAGGCTCGGCAGCAGCGTTTCCAGCAGGGAGGGCTTGATGGACTCGGGATAGTCGTACCACTGGATGATGCCCCGCTGATACTGGCTGACCACGAGGTCGTTGAAGTCCCGATAAAACAGCTCAAAATCATAGATTTCGTAGCGCAGGATGTTGTCGGTCTCATACACCTCGTCGAGCACCAAAATCAGCTCTGAACCGGCGAATGAGACGCTGCGCACTTTTTCCTGCTCAAGGAAGGTGCGCACCTCGGAATAGATGGGCTTTTGCCCCTCGTCCATCTGCAAAAAGGTCTGAATGGTGAAAATAATCAGCGCAATCAGCATCACGTAGAGCAGAAGGTCACGATTGGAAAACTTCTTCAATTGGCATATACCTCCGGCTTCAGAATACCAATGTAGGGCAAATTGCGATAGCGCTCGTCGTAGTCCAGACCGTAGCCCACCACGAAGGCGTCCGGCACCTCAAAGCCGACGTAATCGGCGGTAATGTGCGCCGTGCGGCGGGAGGGCTTATCCAGCAGGGTGCAAATCTTAACGGAGGCGGGTTCTCGTGCGGCGAGCATATTGCTCAGATAGGCCAGCGTATTGCCCGTGTCGAGAATATCCTCCACAATGATGATGTGCTTGCCCTCCACGTTGTCGGACAAGTCCTTCAAAATCCGCACCTGCCCGCTGCTTGTCGTGCCTGCGCCGTAAGACGATACGGCGAGAAAATCCATGGTCAGCGGCAGCGTGATTTTCCGCACCAGATCGGCGGTGAAAATCACCGAGCCGCGCAGCACGCTGATCATCACCAGATCCTTGCCCGCATAATCCCGATTGATTGCCTCCGCAAGCTCACCGATGCGCACTTGAATCTGCGCCTCGGAGAAGAAAATTTCCAAAATATCGTGTTCCATCATAGCAATTGCTCCCTCATGTGTTGTTCTCTTCGATGAATTCCAGCCGCAGACAGGTTTCCCCCGCCGCCGCATGAAAGCTAAGCTCTGCGCCGAAGCGCCCCACAGCGATGCAGTCCCCCGCCCGATCAAGCACCGGAACCTGCTCCCGCACATAGCGGGGCACCTTTTCGTCGATAAAAAGCTTTTTCAGTGTTTTGCGCCCGCTGCCGCAGCGCAGGGTTATGCCGTCGCCGACTTTTCGGCTGCGCACCATTAAGGGCTGCTCTGCCGCCGTCATGGAGAGGTAGCACACGCCGCCTTCCCGCTCCGTCGGACAAATATCCTGTCGACAGGTCGCCCGCCAGCGGCCGTTGACCGCCGTCTCGCCGGAGAGGTTCAGTGTCACCGGGCGAAAGGCGGGCAAGGTCTCCTCCTCCGTGGTGAAGAGCAAATCGTCATACACCCGCTGCACCAGCAAGCCGCCGCCCAACTGCAACACCCCGGAAGGGTCGCCGCCTCTGGCCAGCGCCAAGATGTCCTCGAGGCGGGCGGCGGGTGGCGTTTCGCCCATCTCTTCGAAGATACGGCGGGCGGCTCGCGTCGCCGCCGGTGCGGGCGTGGCGGCGAAAAGTGCGGCGCTGATGACAAAATTGTCCGCCGCAGGGCGGGCTTTGGAAAACAGCTCGTAGCCCCGTGCGTTGAGATAATCGTTGTCGCTGCGCAGCAGGCGCTGTGTTTTCCCCAGCGTGTGGGTCAGCTGTGGATTGAGCACCTGTAAAATCGGCATCACCTCGTGCCGCAGACGATTGCGCAGGAAGTCCAAATTCTCGTTGGACGAGTCCTCCCGAAAGGGAACGCTCTGCTCTGCGCCATAAGCGGCGAGCGCCTCCCGACCCACGTGCAGCAGCGGGCGGACAATGTTGCCCCGCCTTGGTGGGATGCCCGCCAGACCTTGCAGTCCTGCGCCGCGAATCAGGTTGATGAGCAGGGTCTCCGCATTGTCGTCGGCGTGATGCGCCGTGACCAGCCGGTCCCCGGCACACTGCGCCATCGCCGTCTCAAAAAAGGCGTACCGCAGGGTGCGCGCCGCCGTCTCAAGGCTCTCGCCAAACGCTTCGGCATGCTGCCTCACGTCGCCGCTGCCCACGGTGAGGGGAATGCTCCGCTCTGCGCAGTGCCGCCGCACAAACAGCTCGTCGCCGTCGGACTCCTCGCCCCGCAAGCGGTGGTTGTAGTGGCAAACCGCCAGACGAAAGCTCTGCGTTTTTTGCAGCTCCAAAAGCAAATGCAGCATGACCATAGAGTCCCGCCCGCCGGACACGGCGGCCAGCACCGTTGCGCCTGCGGGCAGCATATCATATTCGGCGGCATAAGCGCCGATTTCCTTGACCAAATCCATTNTTACTCCTCGTAACGGCGCTCCGGCGTGCGGAAGGTGGTGGTGCCTGCGTGCCAGAATAGCTCCAGCTCGCCGGTTTCGCCGTGGCGGTTTTTTGCGACGATGCAGGTGACCTTGTGCGGCTCCTGCTCGGCGTCCTCTTTATAAAGGAAGAGCACCGAATCCGCATCCTGCTCGATAGAGCCGGACTCGCGCAGATCGGACAGGATGGGCTTGCGCGCCCGCTTGTCGTCCTTCGCCATCTGGGCGCGGGCCTCGCCCGCACGGGAGAGCTGAGACAGACACAGCACCGGCACGTTGAGCTCCTTGGCCATGACTTTCAGCGTGCGGGAGATGTCGGAGACCACCTGCTGACGGTTCTCGCTGCTCTTTTTCGCCCCCGCCGACTGCATGAGCTGAAGGTAGTCGATGACGATGAGCCCGAGGTTCTCCACCCGACGGCACTTGGCGCTCATCTCCGCCACGGAGATGGAGGGGTTGTCGTCCACGAGGATTTTCGTCTGCGCCAGCGCGTCTCCCGCACGGCGGAGTTTATCCCACTCGTCCCCGGACAAGCGGCCTGTGACCAGATTTTTGCTGTTCACGAGACTCTGGGACGACAGCAGGCGGATGCCCAACTGCTCCCGACTCATTTCCAGCGAGAAAAACACCACGGGGCGGCCGTATTTTTTCGCCACATGCATGAGAATATTCAGCGCAAAAGACGTCTTGCCGACCGCCGGTCGCGCCGCCAGTAAAATCAAATCGGACTTGTTGAGTCCGGAGAGCTTTTGGTCAAGCTCCGAGAATCCCGTCTCGAGGCCGGGCAGTGCCCCGCCCAGCGCTTCCAGCTCGTCGAGCCGGTCGTACACATCCAGCACCACGGAGGAAATGGGAATGAGCTCCTCCTCCGAGCGAATCTGCCGCAGCCCCATGATGCGCTTTTCGGCCGCTTCGAGCACGGCGTTCGCCGTGTCCGTGCCGTCGGCCACCATCTGGCCGATGCCGCCCGCCGTCTCGCCGATGCGGCGCAGCAGCGCCTTGTCCTTGACGATGCGCACGTATTCCATCACGTTCGCCGTGGTGGGCGTCACGTCCATGAGCTGGGCGAGATAGGCCCGCGTGCTGCCCTGGTCATAGCGGCCGCTGTGCTGCATGGCCTCCGCCACCAGTACGGGGTCGATGCGGTGGCTCTGCGCCGCCATATCATAAATCGTCTCGTAGACCTCACGGTTTTGCCGCAGATAAAAATCCTCCGGCGAGAGCGTGCCAATCACGTCGGCGGCGCAGTTGGAGTCCCGCAGAATCGCACCGAGCACGCTCTGTTCCGCCTCCACGCTTTGGGGCACTTGCCTACTGAGCAGTTCGTCCAAAAAAACCGCCTCCTCTCCGCTTGTTTTTTATCCCTCAGCGACGACGACGAAAAGTGTACCGCTGATTTCATAGCCGAGCTTCACCTTGATTTGATAGCTGCCGAAGCTCTTAATCGGCTCGTCCTGCACGATTTTGTTCTTTGGAATTTCGATGTTGTATTGCGCCTTGAGCCCGTCGGAAATTTCCTGGCTGGTCACCGAGCCGAAGAGCCGTCCGCCCTGCCCCGCCTTGCCAACGAGCTTAACCACGCAGGCCTCGAGCGTCTTGGCAATCTCCTGCGCCTGGCGTTTTTCCTCCGCCTGCTGTGCGGCCTTGGCCGCCGCCTGGCGCTTCATGGTGTTCATACTATCCGCCGAGGCGGAAACCGCTAGCTTTTTGGGCAGCAGGAAATTGCGGGCGTAGCCGTCGGATACCTCGACCATCTGGCCCTTTTTGCCTTGACCCTTTACGTCGGCTTGTAGAATTACTTTCATTGTCGGTCACTCCTTGTTTTCTTCACTTTCACCGAAACGGTGAAGAGGTTTTCTCGTGCTTGGTTTCCCTCTATCTGTCGCTCTAAGCGCAGTAGGGCCGAACTTTGTTCGCCCGCAGGCTTCCGCCCTATCATTGCGGGCTCGACCCGCAAGCTCTGTTCTTTCTTCTGTTTTCCTCGCTTCGTAGGGGACGCTGTCCTCAGCGTCCCGCCGCTTCCCGTCTCTCGCTTCGTTCTTGTGGACGATGGCGGCGTAAGTTTTGCATGTGTGAAGCCCTCCTGTCGGGCTGCGCCCCCTAATTCTCATTAAGGAAAACAACTACGAATCCTCATCCTCCGAAAAATAAACCTCCATCTGCGCCAGCAGTGCCTGTTCCACTTCCTCGAGGGTCTTATCGGGAATCTGTGCGCCCGCCGCTGCGGCATTGCCGCCGCCGTGGAGGGGCTCCAAAATCGTCTGCACATTGATATCGCCGCTGCTGCGCGCAGAGATAATCACCCGCCCGTCCTCGTCGGGGAAGAGCACGAACGAGGCGTTCACGTCGGTGATGTTAATCATCTCGTCCGCAGCCTGCGCCGCCGTCACGCGGCCTACGGCCTGCCGCACTACCGCCACGGCCACGCCGCTGTGATAGCGCTTCGCGCCCTGGATGATGCTGTAACGCGCCACCATGCCCGCCAAGTCGTTTTGGAAGAACTTGCGCACCTCCGCCGCATCCGCACCCGCACGGCGCAGATAGGCCGCCGCCTCAAAGGTGCGGCTGCCGGTGCGCAGGGTAAAGTTTTTCGTGTCCAGCACGATGCCCGCCATCATGGCCTCCGCCTCGATGCGCAGGAGCTCGGCAGGCTCAAGGAAGTACTGCATCAAATCGCAAATCAGCTCGCAGGCGCTGGAGGCGTAGGGCTCGTGGAAGTTCAGCGCCGCATTGGCAATGTACGTTGCCGCCCGCTGATGGTGGTCAATCACCGCCACACGACGCCCGGATTCCAGCACCGCAAGGCTCTGCACCTGCTCGGGGCGGCTCGTGTCCACCACCACCACCAGAGAGCGGGAATCCAGAAACTCCAGCGCCGTCTGCTCGGAAATGAACGCCTCTTGATAGGCCTCACTGCCCTTGAGCCGCTCCATGAGCTGCACGGCGGGATGGTTGGTTTTCTCCTCAATGATGTAGCAGGGAGCGCCCTTCATGCGGGCCATCGCACAGATGCCCACGCAGGCACCTAGCGCATCCAAATCCGGAAACTTGTGCCCCATCACGAACACGCAGGAGGCATCGCTCATCAGCTCGCCCAGCGCATTGGCCATCACGCGGCTTTTCACCTTTGTGCGCTTCTCCGTCTCCTTGGAGCGCCCGCCGAAGAATTCAAAATTGTTGCGGCTTTTCACCACCGCCTGGTCGCCGCCGCGCGAGAGCGCCATTTCCAGCGACAGCGTCGCATACTGGTAGAGCTCCGCAAAGCCCGGCGCATCCCGCCCGATGCCGATGGAGAGCGTTGCGGCGATGCCCGCCGGGCTCACCACCTCGCGGATGCTATCGAGCACGGAGAACCTCTGCTCAATGAGAATATCCAAATACCGCTCTTCGAAGAAGAAAAGGTAGTGGTCGCGGTCATAGCGGGTGAAGATGCCGCCGGTTTGCTCCGTCCATTCGTTGAGGCGGGCTTCAATCTCGGAAATCAAGCTGCTGCGCACCGAGTCAGAGACGTTTTTGAACATCTCCTCATAGTTGTCGATGCACAAAATCGCCGACACAGGGCGGGAGCTGTGAAATTCCTCGTCAATAGCCGCATAGTCCGTCACCTCCACCCAATAGGTGGTGGCAATCATGCTGCGGCGGCCGCGCTCCTCGCCCCGCACGAGGTTGCCAAAGACCATAAATCGCTTGTCATGCAGCTCCACGAGGTCGGGGCAGCGGCTCTCGCCCTCCATCAGCCAGTTCGCGGAAAAGCCGGGCAGCACGTCGGAGAGCTTCACGTCAAACATATGCTCGCGCTCGTTGGCGATGGCGAGGAATTTGTCGTTGCTCCACACGATTTCGTCCCGCTCCGGGCGAAAAATCACCATGGGCAGCGGCGCATTGAGCATCGTGTCCTTCGCCGCCTCGTCCACCTGTACNGTGAGCTTATCCACATATTGCATCATGTCCTTCTGNCGCCGACTTTTTGTCGCCAGATAATGCACGAGCAGCAGACCGATGGCGGCCAGCTCAATGAGTCCGGCCGGCAGATGAAAATACAGGGTCACGGCGGCAAACAAAAGCAGCACGCTGAAGAACAGCCGGATATCCGGCTCGAAAAACCGTTGGAGTTTTTGGTTCATTGCTGTGCCCCTTTCTTTTCGCCGTTCCGGCGAGGGAGATTTTTGCTATGTCATTGCAAACTTTCACGCCCGCCGTTGCGGGCTTGCCCCGCAATCTCCGTCATTCTGAGTGCAGCGGAGAATCTTTTTTCCTCTATACTTTTCTCGCATTTCGCCCGAGGCGAGTGACTTTTTGCCAAAAGCGGCAAAAAGTCACCAAAAAACGCTCTTTTCCACCGAATTTCTCCCCAGCTTCGGAATGCCTTCACGGGGAAGCATCCCTCGTGGGGCAGATTCGGCGGGGAAACGCTTGGCAAAAGTGGAAGGTTACATAAAACGGAGGGCAGTACATTGCGTTTCGGTCTATAGCCTTTTTATTTTATCAAAGATATTACTTTTTGTCTACTTGCACTTTATGCGCTTTTATTGTATACTACGTGAAAGTATCTATCCGACACCAGTCAAAATCTTTGAGGAGGGAATCCCTATGACCATCTCCATCACCAAAACGACTGCTCCAAAGGAGAAGCCGCTCGACAAAAACCTCCAATTCGGCAAGCTTTACACCGACCACATGTTTTTGATGAACTACACCGAGGGGACGGGCTGGTACGACCCCCGTGTCGTGCCCTACGCCCCCTTTGTCATTGACCCTGCCAGCATGGTGTTTCACTATGCGCAGGAAATTTTCGAGGGCTTGAAGGCCTATCGCACGCCCGACGGCTCCATCAACCTCTTTCGTCCCATGGACAATTTCCGCCGCCTCAACTTCTCCGCCGAGCGCCTTTGCATCCCGCAGATGGACGAGAACGTTTTGCTCGACGGGCTCAAGGCGCTGCTTGACCTCGACGCAGACTGGGTGCCGCACACCGACGGATATAGCCTCTATATCCGGCCCTTCGTGTTCGCCAGCGAGGTCGGCGTGGGCGTGCATACCAGCCGCGAATACATCTGCTGCATCATCTGCTCACCCGTGGGTGCGTACTATCCCGAGGGACTCGCCCCCACCAAGATTATGATTGAGGATGAGGATGTGCGCGCCGTGGTCGGCGGCACGGGCGAGACGAAGTCCGGCGGCAACTACGCCGCCTCCCTGCGCGCAGGCGAGCGCGCCCGCGAAAAGGGCTTTTCCCAGGTGCTCTGGCTCGACGGCGTGGAGCGCAAATACATCGAAGAAGTGGGCGCCATGAACGTGCTATTCAAAATCGGTGACGAGATTATCACGCCCGCCCTCTCCGGCTCTCTGCTCAACGGCATCACCCGCCGCTCCTGCCTGCAAATCCTGCGCGACTGGGGCTACACGGTCACTGAGCGGTTGATTTCCGTGGATGAGCTCATGGCCGCCGCCAAGGACGGCACGCTCGAGGAGGCCTTCGGCTCCGGCACGGCCGCCGTGGTCTGCCCGGTGGGACTGATTTCCTATCAAGGCGTGGGCTATCCCGTGCAGGACGGCAAAACCGGCGCACTCACCCAGCGGCTCTACGAAACCCTCACCGGCATCCAGTGGGGCAAGGTGGACGACCCTTACGGCTGGACGATGCGGGTCATTGAGGGGTGAGCAGACGTCGCCCCGTTGCTGCAACTATTGGCGCTATCGCCCTAATTTGTTCTGGGTGATGTGTATTATTCCCGGCAGCCCATATAGGGTATTCCTTGGGGCATCCTATGGCTCATCATCATAGCCGTCTGTTTCTCCATAAAACACAGAAAAAAGTAAAAATACAAATATCGGGCGGCTGGATTTTTCCACCCGTCCGGTTTAATTTTTTAATTTTTTGTGAAAACCACGAAAAGGGCTTGATTTTTTCCAAAATCATGCTAAGATAAGTAGTGTCGTTAGCACTCGAGCCGAATGAGTGCTAAAACTTAAATAATAAATATACTCAAGGAGGTTAATGTTTATGAAGCTCAAGCCCTTAGCCGACAAGGTTGTCCTCAAATCCGTCGAGGTGGAGGAAAAGACCAAGGGTGGTCTGATTCTCACCACCGCTGCGCAAGAAGCCCCGTCCTTCGCAGAAGTCATCGCAGTGGGTCCCGGCGGCGTGGTAGACGGCAAGGATGTCGCCATGACCGTCAGCGTCGGCGACAAAGTCGTCTGTAACAAGTACAGCATGTCCAGTGTCGTGAAAATCGACGACCAGGAGTACAGCATCGTGTCCATCAAGGACATCTATGCAATCGTAGAGTAATTTTGAAATAGGTAGAAGGAGGTAATTCTCATGGCAAAGCAAATCATTTACGGCGAAGAGGCGCGCCGCGCACTCGAGCGCGGAGTCAATCAGCTGGCCGATACCGTTAAAATCACCCTCGGCCCCAAGGGGCGCAACGTGGTGCTCGACAAGAAATACGGCTCCCCCCTCATCACCAACGACGGCGTGACTATCGCCAAGGAAATCGAGCTGCCCGACGCATTTGAAAACATGGGCGCACAAATCGTCAAAGAAGTCTCCACCAAGACCAACGATGTCGCAGGCGACGGCACGACGACTGCCACCGTGCTGGCGCAGGCCATCATCCGCGAGGGCTTGAAGAACCTCGCCGCAGGGGCAAACCCGATGGTTATGAAGAAGGGCATCGCCAAGGCTTCCGCCGCAGCGGTTACGGCGATTCAAGCCTCCTCTGCGCCCGTGAAGGACTCCAAGGACATCGCCCGCGTCGCCACCGTTTCCTCCGGCGACGAGACCATCGGCAATCTGATTTCGGAAGCGATGGAGAAGGTCACCAGCAATGGCGTCATCACTGTCGAGGAGTCCCGCACCGCCGAGACTTACAGCGAAGTTGTCGAGGGCATGCAGTTCGACCGCGGCTACGTCACCCCCTATATGGTCACCGACACCGAGAAGATGGAAGCCCTGCTTGAGGATGCGCTCATCCTCATCACAGACAAGAAAATCTCCAGCATTCAAGACTTGATTCCCCTGCTCGAGCAAGTAGTGCAGACCGGCCGCAAACTGCTGATTATCGCTGAGGACGTGGAGGGCGATGCGCTGTCTACTCTGATTGTCAACCGCCTGCGCGGCATCTTGACTGCTGTCTGCGTGAAGGCCCCCGGCTTTGGCGAGCGCCGCAAGGAAATGCTCCAGGACATCGCCATTCTCACGGGCGGCACCGTGATTACCTCCGAGGTCGGCCTCGAGCTGCGCGACACCACGGTGGAGCAGCTCGGCACGGCCAAGCAGGTGAAGGTGCAGAAGGAAAACACCATCATCGTTGACGGCGCAGGCAGCAGCGAGGACATTGCCTCCCGCATCGAAATGATCAAGCGCCAGATGGAAATTTCCACCAGCGATTACGACAAGGAAAAGCTGCAAGAGCGCCTTTCCAAGCTCGCCGGCGGCGTGGCCATCATCCGTGCCGGTGCTGCCACCGAGACCGAGATGAAGGAAAAGAAGCTGCGCATCGAAGATGCCTTGAACGCCACGCGTGCAGCCGTGGAAGAGGGCATCGTCGCCGGCGGCGGCACTGCTTTCGTCAGCGCCATCGCCGCAGTAGAGGCTCTGGTTGTCACGCTCGAGGGCGACGAAAAGACCGGCGCCAAGATTGTGGCCGCCGCACTGGCCGAGCCCATGCGCCAGATTGCCACCAACGCAGGCATCGACGGCTCTGTGGTGCTCGAGAAGGTCAAGAGCTCCGGCAAGACCGGTTACGGCTTCGACGCTTACAACGAGGTTTACTGCGACATGGTTAAGGCCGGTATCGTTGACCCGACCAAGGTTGCCCGCTCTGCGCTGGAGAACGCCGCTTCCGTGGCCGCCACCCTGCTCACCACGGAGAGCCTCGTGGCAGACCTGCCCGCCCCGCCCGCACCCGCCATGCCCGCTGGCGACCCCGGCATGGGGATGTACTAAGCACTTGCCCTTAGAAATAGTGAGAGCTGCGCCGAAAGGCGCAGCTCTTTTTTACTTTTTCCCCCGTCATTGCGGGCTCGCCCCGCAACCTACATTGTGTTCGCACTGTCCTCGTATTTTCCTCTACCCCG
>JGI994J12354_10000200_pt1 | contig 58114 bp, 52 predicted proteins | sample IntmicLarv3ML3BL_FD_12354 | JGI IMG/M metagenome (IMG submission 12354) | reverse complement strand
CAGAATTCTACAGAACTTGGATCTCCACCATGTTCTCCACAAATACCAAGTTTGATATCTGGACGTCCTACGCGACCCTTTTCTGTTGCCATCTGAACAAGTTTACCTATGCCGTTTTGGTCAAGTCTCGCAAATGGGTCTGATTCAAAGATTTTCGCTTTGTAATAAGCATCTAAGAATTTACCAGCATCATCGCGAGAGAAGCCAAATGCCATCTGAGTTAAATCGTTAGTTCCAAATGAGAAGAACTCTGCTTCTTCAGCAATTTCATCTGCTAAAAGAGCTGCTCTTGGTATTTCAATCATTGTTCCAACGCTATATTTAATGTCTGAACCTTTTTCTTTTTTAACTTGTTCAGCAATTTCAACAACGATGTCCTTAACGAATTTAAGCTCTTTCTTTTCGCCAACAAGTGGAATCATGATTTCAGGAACAATATCAAATCCTTTTTCATCTTTCACTTCGATAGCTGCTTCCATAACTGCTCTTGTCTGCATCTTAGCAATTTCTGGATAAGTTACTGCCAAACGACAACCTCTGTGACCCATCATTGGGTTGAACTCGTGAAGTTCAGAACACTTTTCTTTAATCTCCGCTACCGTTAATCCCATGTCTTTTGCTAATGCGGCGATATCGCCTTCATCTGTTGGTAAGAATTCATGTAGTGGTGGATCTAAGTAACGAACTGTCATTGGCTTTCCTTCAAGCGCTTCATACATTCCTTTGAAGTCACCTTTTTGGAAAGGAATCAGTTCTTCAAGTGCTGCTGTTCTAGTCTCTACATTGTCAGAAAGAATCATCTTTCTCATCTTTTCAATTCTAGTTCCTTCAAAGAACATATGCTCTGTACGGCAAAGACCGATACCTTCTGCACCAAGCTCAACAGCTTTTTTAGTGTCCGCTGGTGTATCTGCATTAGTTCTTACTTTCATTGTACGAGCGGCATCGGCCCATTTCATAATTGTTTCAAAATTTCCACCGATTTCAGCTTCCACTGTCTTGATATCACCGTAATAAATCTTACCAGATGAACCATCAAGTGAAATGTAATCACCCTCAATGATGTGTTTTCCACCAAGGTCAAAATATTTTGCTTCTTCGTTAATCTTAATCTCGCCACAGCCAGATACACAAGCTGTACCCATTCCACGAGCAACTACTGCTGCATGAGATGTCATACCTCCACGCACTGTCAAGATACCTTGTGCTGCATGCATTCCTTCGATATCTTCTGGTGATGTTTCCATACGAACGAGGATAACTCTTTCTCCTTTGCCTTCCGCCTCTTTAGCATCATCAGCAGTAAAGTAAACCTTACCTGCTGCTGCACCTGGTGATGCTGGAAGTGCCGAGCCGATTACTTCTCCTGCTGCCAATGCATCTGTATCAAACATTGGATGAAGTAATTGGTCTAAAGATTTCGCTTCAATACGAAGAACTGCTTCGTTTTCTGTTATCTTCTTTTCTTTAACTAAGTCACAAGCAATTTGAAGAGCGGCTGGCGCTGTTCTCTTACCGTTACGTGTTTGTAAGAAGTATAATTTACCTTCTTGAATTGTAAATTCCATATCTTGCATATCGCGGTAATGATTTTCTAGTTTGTTAGCGATATCCATGAATTGTTTGTAAACTTCTGGCATATCTTGTTCTAGATGTGCTATTGGTAGTGGTGTACGAATACCAGCAACAACGTCTTCACCTTGAGCGTTGATTAGGTATTCTCCATATATGCCATCTTCGCCAGTCGATGGGTTTCTCGTAAATGCAACCCCTGTTCCTGATGTGTCGCCCATGTTTCCAAATACCATTGCTTGTACGTTTACGGCTGTTCCCCAATCACCTGGGATGTCATTCATACGACGATATACAATCGCACGTGGGTTATCCCATGACCTAAATACAGCTTTCACTGCTTCCATTAATTGAACTTTAGGGTCTTGAGGGAATTCTTCGCCCATTTTATCTTTGTAGTTGGCTTTGAATTTGGCAATGATTTCTTTTAAGTCGTCTGCTGTTAGGTCAGTATCATTTTCAACACCTTTTTCTTTTTTGACGTTATCTAAGATGCCTTCAAAAACTGATTTGCTCATCTCCATAACTACATCAGAAAACATCTGAATAAAACGACGATAAGAATCATACGCAAAACGAGGATTTCCTGTCTTCTTTGCAAATCCTTCTACTGAAACATCACTTAAACCTAAGTTTAAGATAGTATCCATCATCCCTGGCATAGATGCTCTAGAGCCAGAACGTACTGATACTAATAAAGGATCATCATTGTCTCCAAATTTCTTACCTTCGATTTTTTCTAGTTCTGCAAGTGAACCAAAAATTTGACTTTGTACTTCATCAGTAATAGTCTTGTCATTATTGTAATAATCGGTACATGCTTCTGTTGTCACTGTAAAGCCTTGTGGAATTGGTAATCCTAACCCTGTCATCTCTGCCAAGTTAGCGCCCTTGCCTCCCAACAAATTTTTCATGTCCGCATTACCATCTTTGAATAAGTAAACCCATTTTGCTGCCATGCAACTGCTCCTCCTACATTGTTTTTACAGCACTAATAATAACTTATCAGCAAGAACTAAACACGAATAACGTGACATCTAGCTTCACTTGATAAGCTACCGATAGGACAACGTCCTAGAGTCTTTAGCACTGTTTCATCTTTTTTATCTTTTCTTAGTTCCAATTCTAACATAACTACAAGTTTAGTCAAGGAAATTCCTCTTATAATTCGCTCTATTAGTGCGATTTCGTTACTTTTACTTTTTATCAACATTATTACGATTTTTTTTGTTCAAAAAGGTGGCATTTCTGCCACCTTTCTAATGTTTCAATTTATTTTTTTCTGTATGTAGATTTGTTTCTAACAAGGTGTCTTGGCAATCCATCAACCATTAGTGGTTGCAGCTCACCCATAATTAGCGGACGTGCATATTTAACATATTCGTCACTAATGTTTGTTCCACCATCAACAATCCAATCCGCTGGTACGTGTCTCTCTACGTTAGCGATTTCATGAATATCGTAAATATTATACTCTGTTGCGTATGGTTCACGGCAAGTAACTTCAATCGTAACCATCATTCCTGTTTTACCTTCGTTTGCCGCTTGCGCCGCTAGATATCCACAAGTGAATGCTTCATTGATATCTGTTAATGATGCCAAGTGAGTAGCTGCTCTTTGTAGCGTTGACAATTCAATCGCACGAGTTTTATATCCTAGCTCCTCTTTAACTTTGTTTGCTAACACGCCAGCACATCCTGATAGTTCTTTGTGTCCAAAGGCATCAACCGTACCTTCTCCAGCAGCAATTTCACAAACAAAACGACCATCAGCCATCTTGATTCCTTCTGATACCGCAATGACTACTGAACTTTTTTCTTTAGCAAGTTTCTTTACTCTAGCCATAAAGTCATCAACCTCAAAATCAACCTCTGGCAGATAAATCATATCTGGTCCTTCACAATCTTCACATCTTGAAAGTGCTGTTGTTGCTGTCAACCATCCAGCGTGACGTCCCATAACTTCAACTATTGTTACAGTTGGTTTCTCTGCTCCAAAACTCGAATTGTCACGAATAACTTCTTTCATTGATGTTGCAATGTATTTGGCTGCTGAACCATACCCTGGAGTATGATCAGTAATTGGTAGGTCGTTATCGATAGTCTTAGGAACTCCCATAAACTTTTGTTTTTTGCCTTTCATTGCGGCATAGTCAGATAACATTTTGATAGTATCCATTGAGTCATTTCCACCAATGTAGAAAAAGCAATCAATATGATTTTTCTCGATGATTTCAAAAATCTTATCATAAACTTCTTCGTTTCCTTCGATTTTAGGAAGTTTGTAACGACAAGATCCTAAAAATGCTGAAGGTGTTCTTTTTAATAATTCGATATCACTTTTGTCTTTAACAAATTCATCGATATCTACAAGGTCTTCTTTTAAAAATCCTTCGATTCCGTGATGCATTCCATAAATTTTGTCGAATCCTGCTTCTCTAGCAGCTGAAATTACTCCTGCTAAACTAGAATTAATAACTGCTGTTGGTCCTCCTGATTGACCTACTACGATATTTCTTGGCATAATAATTTTCTCCTTTTGTGTTGGTTGTTATTTAGTATTGGAACCTTTTTGCTAGATAGCTTTCTAAGTCCGCTATCTTAACTCTTTCTTGTTCCATGGTGTCACGGTCACGCACCGTCACTGCATCATCAGTTTCCGAGTCAAAATCATAGGTTACACAATACGGTGTTCCGATTTCATCTTGACGGCGATAACGCTTACCAATATTTCCTCTATCATCAAATTCACAGTTGTAAGTTTTCGCTAACAACTCATGAACTTTTAGAGCACCCTCATTTAATTTTTTCGAAAGTGGTAATACTCCTACCTTAACTGGGGCAACTTCAGGATGGAAACGAAGCACTGTTCGTACATCTCCTCTTTCCTCATCTAAGACTTCTTCGTCATACGCTGCGCAAAGAATCGCTAAAAACATTCTATCTGCACCAAGTGATGGTTCAATAACGTACGGAATATATTTTTTGCCCTTTTCATCATCGAAATAGCTCAAGTCCTGCCCTGATACTTCTTGATGTTGTGATAAGTCATAATCTGTTCTATCTGCAATTCCCCATAGCTCACCCCAACCAAATGGGAATAAGAATTCAATATCAGTCGTTGCTTTACTATAGAAGCTAAGTTCTTCAGCACCGTGGTCACGAACGCGCGTCTCTTCATCTTTGATACCTAGCGTCTTTAACCAGTCGATACAAAACTGCTTCCAATATGCAAACCATTCAAGGTCCGTATCTGGCTCACAGAAAAACTCCAATTCCATTTGCTCAAATTCACGAATTCTAAAGATAAAGTTCCCTGGTGTAATCTCGTTACGGAAAGATTTCCCAACCTGACCAATTCCAAATGGTATCTTCTTACGCGATGTTCTTTGAACATTTTTAAAGTTTACGAAAATCCCTTGCGCTGTTTCTGGTCTTAGGTAAATAGTATTCTTTGCGTCCTCAGTAACGCCTTGGAATGTCTTAAACATCAAGTTAAACTGGCGGATATCAGTGAAATTGTGTTTGCCACATGATGGACATGGAACACCTTTATCAGCAATGAATGCTTGCATCTGTTCATTGCTCCAAGAATCAACAGGATTATCTAATGTAATATCATTTGCCTCACAAAAATCTTCAATCATCTGGTCCGCTCTAAATCTTTGATGACATTCTCGGCAATCCATCAACGGGTCAGAGAAGCCTCCCAAATGTCCTGATGCCACCCATGTCTGTGGGTTCATTAAAATGGCACAATCAACTCCCACATTATAAGGATTTTCACGAACAAATTTCTTCCACCATGCTTGTTTAATATTGTTCTTGAGTTCTACTCCTAGATTGCCGTAGTCCCAACTGTTTGCTAATCCACCATAAATCTCCGAACCGGGATAAACAAATCCCCTGCTTTTGGCTAGGGCAACGATTTTCTCCATTGTTTTTTCCATCTCACTTCTCCTCACTCATCTTATTAAGTATTTTATGTTGCTTTCATACGATAAATAATATAAGCACACTCTGAATTGCCAAATGTTATGCCATTTTCAGTTGCGCCTGCCTCCGCATCAACTTGTGCCGCCCGCTTTTCCGTAATCTTCGCGTTGGTGCTTGTATATAAAATATCTTTAATCGTCTTTATCTGTGCTGGTTCATTTGTAATAATTACTTGTGAATCTTTCTCCTGTCCGACAACGGCTTCACCTTTTATTGTCGTTTCGTCTGCGCCTACGAAATCCGTCTCGAAGTCATAGCCAGCCTCTTTTGCTTCTGCTACTGTACCAACAAAAAGTATGCGACCGTTAAACTCCTCATAATCAGCACTCGTGGCATATTCTATCGCTAATCGTGCCTGTTCCTTTTTGACTTTCAATTCGTCAAGCTTAACTTTGCCTTCACCCTTTTCGCTATTGTATTCTTTAATTGTTTGAGTTACTAACTCTCGCAGTTCTTCTTCGCTATATTGTTCAGCCGAAAGATTCTCAATGGTTACACTTGATACTTTGCCATTTTTATCAACATAAATGGTGCTTGTCTTAGCACTGCTAGTTGCACTGCAGCCAAACAATCCAATCATCAATAAGGCGAGTATGATTGCCGTTATTTTTCTATTCATATATTTCCTACTCTTTCATAAAAACGCATACATTGATTATACATACATACGAGGAGTTTTTCAACATATCATTTCCAGTATTTCAAGGGCTTTAAAGCTTTTTTCGATATAATATCCTTTATATCGCTTCATAATCGCCTTGACCTCTTCTAACACCTCTGGGGAAACCGTAAAAGTATAAAGTTTTTCAAGTGGGGCTGAGATTATATACTGCATCGTGTAAAGGCTTGATGGGCTGATATTTTGGCTATCGCTAGCATTTGTAACACAGTTTTGGCAATACACACCACTTTTTGTTATGCTAATAGCTACTAATTCTTCATTAGCTTCACAGCTTTGGCAAGCAAACACCTGCGGGTATTCGCCGTTTATAACCATTGTTTTCAATTCGAAAATAACCCTAATTAGTTGATTGTCTAAGTTTTTATTCAATAATGCCCTAAGCGTTAGGTATATAAGGTTAATCATCGCAGTTTCTTCAATTCCCTCGCGAGCATAATAAGATGCCAGCTCCAAAAAATAAAAACCATAATATACCTCTGGTTGAGCCTTGGCAATCTCGGTAAAATATTCTTTGACCGATGCCTGAACAAGAGTATATGAATTTCGCCCCTCATACAACGAAAAAGTCCCAAACACGAAAACATTGGTCGCTGCTAATAGCGCACTATTGCTTCTTCGTGCGCCTCTAGCAAATGCCGATATTTTGCCTCGCTCCTTGGTAAGCAAAACCACGCGGCGGTCATATTCTCCTTGCGGTGCTACTGACAGCACTAGCCCCGTTACCGTGATGGGGTTACTCATATTTCGTCCTTCTTTCTCGCTTCGCCAGCTAGTAAATATCTATTGCTGGGTTGTGCTATACCCAAAATTCTTCATCAAAAAGTCGCTATCGCGCCAATCCTTTTTGACTTTTACCCATAATTTAAGATTAACTTTCTTCTCCAAAAACATCTCTAATTCATAACGAGCGTTGGTTCCAATTTTCTTTAACATTGCTCCTTGCTTGCCGATGATAATGCCCTTGTGTGACTCACGTTCACAAATTATGGTCGCTTCAATATCAATCACCTTAGCTCTTTTTCGCTCTTTTTTACGTTCCTTCATCAGCTCGATTGTAACTGCGATGCCATGTGGGATTTCTTCGTTTAATGCATGCAATGCTTTTTCACGAATAATTTCTGCCACAATTTGACGTTCTGGTTGGTCGGTAATCGTATCTTCGTCGTAAAATTGCGGTCCATAGGGCAAATATTTGAAAATATTCGGAATAACTTCGTCTGTATTTAATCCCCGTAGTGCCGAAACTGGAATGATTTCTTCAAAGTCATATATCTTGCGATATGCATCGATAAATCGTAGCACTTCTTCTTTTTCCACCATATCAACCTTGTTAATAATCAAAATCACCGGCGTACTATCCCGCTTTAACTGCTCTGCAATATGCTTTTCGCCCGCCCCTATAAAGGTGCTTGGCTCCACCAACCAAAGGACCAANTCAACATCNCTGATNGTGCGCTTAGCGACATTTACCATGTATTCTCCTAATTTNTTTTTCGCTTTNTGAATCCCTGGTGTGTCTAAAAAGACAATCTGCCCCTCTTCTGAGGTATAAACCGTTTGGATTTTATTTCTGGTCGTTTGTGGTTTNTTTGAGGTAATGGCGATTTTTTGTCCAATTAGGTGATTCATCAAAGTTGATTTNCCAACATTAGGNCGCCCAATAATCGCCACGAAACCTGACTTATAATTTTCTTTCATGATTCCCCCATTTCCCCATCACTACTTCCGATGAGATTTTCCACTGTTGCAAAACATTTTTCATTTTCATCAATAGCACTTTCGCTACCGATAGTACACAAATATTCTTCTTGCAATACTGCTTCAATTAGCCCCGCTAATTTCTTGATATCATCTTCAGTGGCATTTAATATCTCGTCTCTTTCTCGTTGCAAATCGGCTTCACTAAGGCCCATCAGATGCGCACTAAGTGACATACTCCCCCTAAGTGGTGGTGTCAACGGCACATCCATTCCGCTTAACGTACCGATGATGTACTTCGTCATCGCTCGTTCATCCGCCGCGAATTCGCTAACGTATGTCGGAATCTTCTTATATACCTCTAACGTATTCACCAAGTTAGGATCACGATATGAAACAAAGTACGTTTCCCCACTGCGATTAAAGGCACTCATGCATCCATAAGCTCCACCTTTGACGCGAATATTGGTCCAAAGATAATCATAACTTAAAATAGTTCGCAAAATTTTAAGGGTTCCTTTATATTCATAATTGGCCCGCTTGAAATTACCACCGACGGCAACATATTGTACTTGCCCTGGCGTCTTAAAACCTTCGTTTTTCTTTTCCAGTTTAATATCTAGATGCTTTTCTTGTCTTTGACAAGGGTACATCATCTCGGTTAGTTTATCCGCTTCCTTAGTTAAAAGCTCAAAACCCTCTTCGTCAGATGTATAGCTAATTAGCAAGTTTTCTTTGCTGAAAATGAGTTGCATCAACTTTTCAAGGTTCGCAATCAACTCCGTCTTTCGCTCTTCAAATTCGCTCTCTAATTTATCAACTAATCGATAAAAGGCTATCCCTCGCATTTCTTCCTTGAACCAGCCTATCTGCGAATAGTATGAAGCTAAACGTCCAACAGCTGTGCCATGTCCAGCATTCATCATCGATACTTCCATTCTTGATTTCATTTGCGCGATGATTTCATANAGACGTTTCTCATCAGTAAATTGTGAGTTGCTAATTATCTCTTGAATCATCTCAACAACAAATGGCATTTGTTCATATAAGCATTTACTTGAAACAGAAAATAAAGCCTTGTAATTATTTTCATTTTGCAAATCTTCAAATAATTGCATATCACTTCTAATCCCACCAGAGTTGGCATTGGTTTCGTTATACAGTTCACTATATGAATACTTTTCGGTGTCAACATATCCCAACATCGCTTTTAAGATACCTAGGTAACCAATCAATTCTTGCGGCACATATTTCGTATCAAATAGCAACGTCATATATGCAATTTTGTTAGTATCTAGCGGATGATGTATCACTGGTAGACCACGCACTTCACACTTTTCATTACACAACTTGGTCGCTTCTTTTTTGATATCCTCACGCTCAAGTAAAGGTATCGATTCCATCGCCTCTTTCGTTTCTGGTTCTTCTTGGTAGCTAACTAACTTTTCCGTTTCTTCAACTAATGCTTCTATTTCCTGCGCCGTGAGACTTTCTTTATAGGCCTCTAACTTTTCAGTGATAGCCTGTTCCTTCTTAACCGTCAGCCCTTTTTCAGGTAGTGCAACAACTATTGCTTCATGAGTATTATTAAGGAAATATTTTTGAATCAAGTCTTCAAAATAGGTGCTTTCTACTTTTTCATTTAAAGCCTTGAAAACCTCTAATTGTTTTAAGTAATCAAAAGGTCTGTTTTCATCATAAAGCCAACTATTCATGATATCCAACCCGTGCATCAAGCCCGTTGGATACGGTGCATAATCAGCTTCTCTGAATCTAAATTCCGAACCATTAAGAGCCGCTTTGATTGCCTTCTTATTGATTCCCTCGGCTACTATTTTCTCTAAGGTTTCTCTAATAGTTTGCAAGAAACGCGCCTTATCTTCGGTCTTCGCGTTCTTTGCCACAATCGAGAAAAACGGTTGATATATATCATCGTCATATGACCCACTAACGTCTTTGCCAATCTTAGCATCTAAAAGTGCCTGTTTAAGTGGCGCTCCCGGCGAACTTAAAAGTGCATATTCTAAGACATGGAAAGCCATGTTAAGTTCCGTATCAAGACTATTTCCCACAACAATATTGTAGGTTAGATAGGTGTTGTCTTCAAGCGACTCATTATCTAAAATTGGATATGATAAGGTTTTATCCACCGGCTTACCAAACGGTTTCTGCAATGCTATTGCTGAGTCTACTTCGATTTGGTCAAATTTGCTAAGATAGGCTTCGTCTAACCACTTTAGTTTCTCTTCCATCGCAACATCGCCATACAAATAGATATAACTATTTGATGGATGATAGTATTTGCGATGAAAATCTAGAAATTGCTCATACGTCAAATCAGGAATACATGCTGGGTCCCCACCCGATTCAACGCCATATGCCGTATCAGGAAATAGGCAGTTGAAGATTTCACGGTCAATCATGTCATCCGCTGCCGAAAATGCACCCTTCATTTCATTATATACTACTCCATTATAGATTATTGGAGCTTTTGCATCTTCTAATTCGTAATGCCACCCCTCTTGTTTAAATATTTCTTCATGTTTGTAAATGTTGGGACAAAAAACTGCATCTAGATAAACATTTATCAAGTTTTGAAAGTCTTGGTCGTTGCAACTCGCCACTGGATAAACTGTCTTATCTGGATAAGTCATTGCATTTAAAAATGTGTTAAGAGAACCTTTTGCTAATTCCACAAAAGGGTCTTTTATCGGATATTTTTCTGAACCACACAAGACACTATGCTCCAAGATATGGGCAATACCCGTACTATCTGTTGGCGGTGTTCGAAAAGCAATATGAAAGACTTTGTTTTCATCTTCATTTTTGAGAAGCACTATTCGTGCTCCACTTTTGTTATGGCGGAGTAAATATCCATCTGATTTGATATCTTTTATTGTTTCCTCTTTAACTAGAGTGTATCCTTTTAAATTTGCTAAATCCATGCATTCCTCCAATGTTTTTGCTTATCACTTACGTCCTCAAGTATAGCATAGTACGAAGATTCTATCTACTATACTTGCTCTAATACTGTCACTGTTTTGGCTAACCTTTACTGGTATATTTCCAAAACTTTTTGTTTCATCAATTCTGCCATGTTTCGCTGTCCTTCTTTTGAATAATGGATGCCATCCACTGGACTCATCTCAACCTTGCCACTCGTATCAAGAAAGAACACCTTATGCGTTTTTGCTACTTCCTTATAATAGTACGCCAATTTTTCACTTTTTTCCTCACCACCAGCAAACATACAATCAAAGTCTGCATCTCTTCCACTTTCAATCGGAACAGGCGAAACCAAAAGTAGCTCTGGCGCTTTGCCTTCTCTGCCACATCCTGATTGTAATACCAGTCGCACTAGCACATCAATCGAAGCCCCTATATCAAATGCCGAAACTGAAAATCTAGCTTTCAAATCATTTGTTCCCAGCATTAGAATAACCAAGTCAACTGGTTTGTGGCTTGCCAAACAAGGCGTTAAGTATTTCTTGCCGTTTTTATATCCTTCAATCGGATCATCCCAAACAGTCGTCCGCCCATTCAAACCCTCTTCGATAACGTCATATTCTGTTCCTAATTCTTGTTGCAAAATCCCCGTCCATCGCTCATCTTTTTCATATCTCCCAATCGGTTCGGGACAATATCCATACGTATTAGAGTCTCCATAGCACAAGATAGTTTTCATTTTCATACCCCTTTCTTTTTCTTGTTTTTTCAATAATTAGTGGCTTAATCATACACCTATATTTCTTATCTTTTATATATTGCAACGAAATTCTTAAAATGCTTTTACATTTCGCTCGCGTGCCTTTACATTTACCTAAAATTGGTGTAGTATAAAGGCTGAAATTTTCATTTGGAGGTTGTGTTTTTATGAATGATATCGGTATTAATCTAGTTGAGGTAAAGGAGTATAATCGTGCACTGATTATGCAATTAATTTGCACTAACAATGCCCCTACTCGCAATTTCCTTGCGCAAAAATCTTCGCTTACAAAAATGACTCTTACAAACATCACCAACTCCCTTATGAAGAAGGGTCTTATTCAAGACGCCGATTATGTAGAACCGAGTCACGACCATACCATAAAGCCAGGGCGTAACCCTAAGACACTGGAATTAGCACCAAACTCCCCTTTAGTAGTCGGAATTTGGGTTTCTAAAGGTTTTCTTTATGGTGTGATTACAGATTTAAAACTTAACGCACTTACAGCTTCACGAATAGATTTTAGCAAAGATGAAACACCTGATACAGTCATTGAAAAATTAGTTGATTTGGCTCATTTTCTAACTTCTTACTCCGAACGCCCAATTCTTGGTCTCGGTCTTTCTGCCATTGGTGTCATCAATTCTCAAGATGGTATTATGGAAAATGTTATCAACTTTTTCGGAGTTAATAATCTACCGCTTAAAGATATTCTTGAAAAAGAGTTGAACATCCCAGTTTTTGTAAAAAATGACATGCAGGCGGCCGCTCTTTGCGAATTGTACTATGGTTTTGGTAAAACCAAAGACAACTTCATATATTTGGGATTAGGAAGCGGCGTTGGTGCTGCTGCCGTTACCGGACGAAAATTATTAAATGTGACAACTGGCGCCTTCGGCGAAGTTGGTCATCTATCTATTGATTACAACGGACCTGAGTGTACTTGTGGTAGCCGAGGTTGTCTAGAATTATACGCTAACTGCAATAATATAACAGAACAAATTAATAAAATGTGCGAAACAAACTTCCCTACCTTTAGAGAAGCTATGGCATACAGCGAACTCAACGCCGTTGCCGACAGCACCTTACGTTGTACACTAGACAAACTCTCATATGGTTTGAACAGCCTAGTCAATATTCTTGGCATCCACGATGTCATAATTGGCAACACTGGCTACTTTATTCCAGATAAATCAATAAAATACTTAGAGTCAAATATAAATGCGATATCAGTATTAGGGAAAAGTCGCGAAATCAAAATACACAAGAGTTCTTTCGACGTTAATGCCCCATTATTCGGGGCCGCTTGTATTGTATTAGACCAGCTGTTCTCTGGCCAGCTCCCTCTATAATAGTAGATACACATTTCAATTATTCACCACTTTTTCTTTTTTGTCAAAACAATTCCCATATCCAAACGATGACAAACGCTAAAAAAGGAATTCCTTTAAGTATCTTAAAGGAACTCCTTTGATATTTGTGTTAATTAAAAACTACTTATCTAAGTACTCTTGAATGTTTTCAGGAGCAACAAGGTCTAAGTCAATGTTAATTCTTTCAGGTAATTCCTTACCATTAAGATAATCATCGATAGCTTGATATGTCGCCTCAACTATAGCAAATGGAGAGATAGCAACTGTACCTTTATACGGCAAATCGTTGTCTACTAACGCGTCAAATGGTTCTGCACCATACGCTCCCATTGAATACACTGTGGTTGTCGTGTTGTTTAATGCCTGCAACGCAGAAACTGCGCCCCATGCACCATTATCTTGACCTGAAACAATGAAGTCCATTGGTTCTTTGATATTGGTTACAATATTGGCAGCTTTTTCACGATTACCCTCATAATCTTGTTCTGAAACATAAGTGATATCAAGCCCTTCCATTGCATCTTTGAATCCATTGATTCTCTCTCCAATGGATACCCCCCCCAATATTCGCTTTGCCATCATAATCTTTTTCAATAATTTCACGCATGTATTTCCCTAAAACATTACCTGTAGCATAGTTATCCCATGATACAAAAGTAATCACATCGTCCGAATCAGTTGGTGAATCATAGGCTATAACGGGAATCCCTGCATCCATAGCTTTTTCTATCCCTGGCAAGATACCCTCCGCACTTGCAGCATCAACTGCAATGACATCATATTGCTGTGAGATGAAATCTTCTATCTGCTTTAACTGTGTTTCGTTGTCAAGATCTCCATCTTGAACGTTGACTTCAAATCCGAATTTATCAGCTTGCTTTTTGAATTCGTCATCAACCGCTGAACACCACTCGTCACCTTTGTATATAAGCGAAATACCTACTCTTACTTTTTCTTTAGCGTCACCTTCGGCTGGTTGCTCCTCTTGGGCACTTTCAGTTGCATCGCTCGTATCTTCGGTTGCAGTATCTTCGGCTGGTTTAGTGCTACCACAACCTACAATCAAACTAGCTACCATAACAGTTGTTACAAATAATGCTAAAATTCTCTTTTTCATACTGACTTTCCTCCTTTTTGTTTTCCTTTTTCTTTTGTGTACAAATTTTCGTGATTTTATACACAAAGAGCCATGATTTTTTCCTGCGAAAATTCATCTCTAGATAATTGGCCTTTGCAACGTCCTTCATGCATTACAATGACACGGTCGCTCATGCCAATAATCTCTGGTAACTCTGACGATATCATAATGACACTTTTCCCATTCTTTACGAGCTGATTAATCAGTTTGTAAATTTCGGATTTGGCACCTACATCAATACCGCGAGTAGGCTCATCAACGATAAAGATATCGCTGTCCTGCATAAGCCATTTTGCTATAACCACCTTCTGCTGATTGCCACCAGAAAGATACTGAACTTCTGTCGAAATACTACTTAATGCTATGTTCAGTTTTTTGACATATTCAAGTGAATATTCCTTTTCTAGCCTGTTGCGGACAATACCTCCTTTCATAACCTTGTCCATACTTACCATACAAATATTCTTTTTAACAGAAAACATTTGTATAAGCCCTTGCTTTTTACGATCCTCTGGAACAAGTCCAAAGCCTCTATTTATTGCTTGTCGCAAATCTTTATTTTGTACAACTACACCATTTAGTTTAATCGTCCCTGAATTCATTTTGTCAATGCCCAAAATAGCGCGCATCAATTCTGTTCGCCCTGAGCCTACTAACCCAGATATACCTAGTACTTCACCACGACGCAACGTAAATGAAATGTCTTCTAAGACCCCTTTTCTTGTGAGATGCTCTACCTCTAGAATATCTTCACCCAATTCGATAATTTCTTTAGGGTACTCAAGCCCCATTTCGCGTCCCACCATAAGGTTAATAAGTTCTTGGCGGCTAACACCTTCAACTGGCATCGTCTTAATATGTTGACCATCACGCAAGATGGTTACGTTGTCACATATTTTAAAAATTTCATCTAACTTATGAGAAATGTAAATAATAGTTATGCCTTGCTCTTTTAATCTCTCAATAATCGCGAACAATATATTAAGGTCTTTATCCGTCAATGTCGCTGAAGGCTCATCCATAATCAAAATCTTGCACTTATGATTCATCGCTTTACAAATCTCAACAATTTGCTTACGGGCAACGGTTAAATTTTCTACTGGCTCGTTGACATCTAACTCTAGTCCTAACTCATTAAGCATCTTTTTCGCTTGTTCTCTCATGTTCTTCCAGTCAACGATGCCATTCCTAATAATGTGATTCCCTAAAAAAATATTTTCGGCAACCGACAAAGTTTCTGCCAATTTGAGTTCCTGATGCACAACACTAATCCCATATTTCTGCGCATCGGCAGGTGTTTTTACATTGAAGATTTTTCCCTCAAATAGTACCTCGCCTTCATAATTTAGATTTATGCCTGCGAGTACTTTAATAAGCGTAGATTTACCCGCACCATTCTCTCCACACAAAGCATGCACTGTACCTTCTTCTACGCCAAAAGAAACATCGTGAAGCGCCTTGACGCCAGGGAAGTATTTGGACACATTTCTAAGCTCCAAAATCATATCTTTCTCTTTCATAGAAACTCCTTTCCCAGCATCATTGTTTTCTTCGATTTCTAAGAACATCAATTCCAATCGCCAGTATCAGTACAAGACCTTTTAGTACATCTTGATAGAAAGGATCTACGTTAAGCATTGTCATTCCGTTAAAGAACATAATGAGAAAGACAGAACCAAACATCGCTCCAATAATCTTTCCCTTACCACCTGAAAGGCTGATGCCACCAATAACAGATGCAATTACTGCGTCAAATTCGTACAAGTTACCATTAGTTATAGCCGCTGAGTTAAGTCGACTTGTCAACACAATTCCGCCCGCTGCCGATAAAAATCCGGCGATAATAAACGTATATAGTGACACTCTCTTTGTATTAACTCCTGCGAAGAAAGCCGCTTCTGTTCCTCCGCCGACAGCATATATATTTCTGCCAAACTTTGTTTTGCTTGCAATGAATTGAAATAAAACAAATAGACCTACCATGATGATAACGCTAACAGGAATAGGACCTACATAGCCACGTCCAATAAAACCTATTTCCTCAGGTAGTCTCGCGATTGGTGTTGCTTGGGTAACAATTTTAGCCAACCCTCGGCAAACATTTTGCAATCCCAAAGTCGCCATAAAAGCGGGAATTCCACAATACGCAAACAGAACCCCATTAATCGCACCAATCAGTGCGCCAACTAGCAACGCTGTTAAGATAGCAACCCATGGATTTATTTCCATGAATTTCATCATGTATGCAGCAATAATGCCCGTCAGACAAGCATTTTGACCAAGTGATAGGTCAAATTGACCTGTACTAATTAGCAAGGCTTGCCCAATGGTAACAATACCTACCGTCGAACACTGCAACATAATATTGGCAAAATTGCCAGCGTTAAAGAAATACGGTGAGGCTATGGAAAATACAATCACCATTACAAAAATCGCCACCAAAGATGCATATTCCTTTGTGAACTTTGAAATAATTTGTCCCACTTGGGGTTTCGTGGTTCTTCCCATACTATTCATAAGTTTTCTCCCATTTAAGTTTAGTTACATTCAGCCACAAGTGGCCCTGCTAATTCGCTCATGTAAAATAGTGTTCCTGGTACTGTTGGAACATATGATGATGCAACCCATCTTGTAGGACCATAACGCAAAGTCATCCAAAAAGATGTTCCTTGGAACTGCATGCCTCTACCAAGAACGCCATCAGCTCCACCGAGCATGCGATCTGATTGTAAAAACAAACCAGGTCCGATTGTGTTAGCAGTACAAGGCACAAGCGATACGCGACTCTTAAAGCTAGTTATGGAATTCTGCTCAATGGTGAGCGGATGTAGCTTAGCTCCAAGGCGGAAGCATTCTTTCTTCCATTCTTCGTCACTATCAAATTCCGCTGCAAAGTGTGGCTCCCAAAATGCTATATGGCAAGCAAGTCCAATACCATAAACCGTAACAAGACGTGCGCCTTTTGCTTTAAGTGCAGCTATTTTTTCAGGATATAAAGGTAAGTTTTCGCGAGTTGCAAAATTACGGTTTTCCTTAGGAACAGTAAGCTCTCCTAATGGATTGTAGAAACTGTTTTCCATGGCATACTGGAAAGAACCAGGATTTGTAGGCTCAAGTGTATTACCGTCATGGTCACTCCACTCGTCCATGTTGAAGCAGTGAAGATGTTCACATGAAACATTCCACGCTTTTAAGAAGTACACAACCCAGCGGTACATACCCATAGGACCAACCGGGAAAATAAATGCAATTTCTTTCCCCGCATCCTTAGCATTTTTAATTTCTAAAGCAATTTCATGACCTAGCATAGTGTTAAAATCATCAAAACTTTCACAACTAACAAGACTAAAATCCTCATTCCAAAACTCTTGTCGTGTGTTTACATCGTCTGGACCGTGCTGACAACACTCTTCTATACGCTGCATGTCCCATCCTTCTGGAAAAAATCCTTCAAGCATTGAACCTTTTACTGTTGAACTAAAATTCATTTTTATTTCTCCTTTCTTGTCTATGGTAATAATTTTTTTGTAGTTACACGTGGCCAAGTTTTACAAGTACGGAAGGCTTCGGCATAACTAACTGAACTTTGATAACCTCTAAACTTTGAACAAGTCTTAACAAAATCAAGAAAATCAACGTGGTCATGTTCAAGCATCCACTTAATCTGACTTTCATGTGCCGCTAAAGCTTGTAGCTTGACATCAATATAATCCGTAATATCAACATATTGTTCTGGTGCGAAGTCGACTCCCGCCAAAGTATCCATATAAAAAATCGGCACAATAGGGTTGTGGAACGCGCTTTTTGTAGCCTTGTGAACAATACTAGACGTGAAGCTAGCGTCAAACACTAACTTGCTCACCTCAACATGGTCCTGCATATAATCCGCCTCATTGTGAGTAATAATAACGTCAGGCTTCGTGTATCGCACGACCTCAACCATCGCGTCCGTAATATCACCTGCATAATGGTTGACTTTCAAATCACTCACTCCTAAAGTAAGAACTTCTCTCGCACCGAGCTTCTTGCCCGCATTTTGCGCCTCACTTTTGCGAATGCCTGCTAGTTCATCAGGCTCTATGATGGTATGCCCCATGTCACCGTTGGCTACATGGCATATATACACATCTGCCCCTTGTTCCGCATATTTCGCAAGTGTGCCACCACACGCTATTTCCAAGTCATCCGGATGGCATCCCACCGCTAAAACATTCATCTTCAATATCACCTCCCTCGCTCATGACTTCTGACATTTTTCATTGTCTTTTTTCTTGATTACTGACATTTCTCCCTAATATGCTTAACATGATATAGTCAACGAATAGCTTTGTCAATAGAATTTTGCAATATAGTAAAATAAATTTACTAATTGCTTTCTTTTGCGGCCTGTGATATTATTAATGTGCATATTGCACATATTTTCTTGTAACTGCATTGATTTTTCGTGCCATTTGACTGCCGTTTTTAGGGTTACTTGCTTTTTGTCCAGCTGTGTTTCAGCGTGTCTGGGCTTCGTTTATCCTCGCAGCCCTTTATAGTAAATTCATTATACAATTATGGGCAAAACCCTTTGTTTCTGCTACTTTCCGGCATGGAGACACCTAATATTCATCCCTAAAAATATAGAAAAAACGAGGTTTTACACTATGAATATTCTTGCTTTTAGCGCTCACCCTGACGATGTTGAAATTAATTGTGGTGGAACCATGGCAAAATACACAAAACAAGGTCATCAAGTAACCATCATCCATGCTTGTACTGGCGACAAGGGGCATTTTGAAATACCACCTGCGCAAATGGCTAAAATTAGAATCCAAGAAAGTTTATCCGCGGGTAATATTATTGGCGCAGAGGTTTTATGTCTTGGTTATGGCGACTCTGAACTGTGTCACACGCCTGAGACACTCTCGCATTTTGTCCGCGCTATCCGCGAATGCGCACCCGATGTCATTATCACGCATACACCTGATGACTACCACATGGATCACGTGACCGTTAGCAAACTAGTTGTAGATGCTAGTTTCTTGGTCACCATACCCTTTTATCAGCCCGAAATTAAACCCTTAGAAAAAGTTCCACAACTATACTTTATGGAACCTTACACTGGTTTTTCATTTTGCCCACAAGAATTTGTCGACATCACAGATACTATTGACGACAAACTGGCTATGATGAAATGCCATGATAGCCAACTCACGTGGCTTAAAGAACATGACAATATTGACATCTTAGAATACATCAAAATTAGCGGTCAATATCGCGGTTTCCAATGCGGTACCGCATATGCTGAAGGTTTCATTCGTTATTCTACCGCGTAAGAGCTGTACCCGCGCGTTTCTTACCGTAGTTATCGCACTCACAAACCAACCCAACAAGGAGGTACTCACATGAAAAAAGGAATCAGTATTTGGAGCTTTGCAAATTCTAATCTTGAGGATGTCTTCAAGCTTGCCAAAGACGCCGGTTTCGAAGGCGTAGAAGTAGCTATGGATGAAAGTGGACAGATTAGTCTTAATTCCACCTACGAAGATATGCAAAAAGTTAAAGCTTTAGCCGCGCGTTTTGGCATTGAGCTTTATAGCGTAGCTTCTGGCTTGTATTGGCAATATTCTATGACGGACAACGATCCAGCAATACGACAAAAGTCACTAGACATAGCAAAAAAACAATTAGAGATTGCTAATTGGCTAGGTTGTTCTTCAATCTTGATGATCCCAGGACATGTATCCGTGAGTTTTCAGCCAGATTTAGAAGTTATTCCTTACAATATAGCTTATGAAAGAGCCTTTGATGCTGTCAAAAGCCTAGCTCCATTTGCCGAAGAGGCAAAAGTTCAGTTATGTGTTGAAAACGTTTGGAACCAACTCCTGGTTTCCCCTATCGAAATGAAGCAATTCATCGACAAAATTGACAGCCCTTATGTCGGCGCGTATTTCGATGTAGGCAATGTTGTTTTTAACGGATATCCTGAACACTGGATTGAAATTTTGGCCGAAGATATTTATAAAGTGCATTTTAAAGATTATCGCAAGGATGCTGGCGGGTTAAGTGGCTTTGTTGATCTGTTGTCTGGCGATGTAAACTACCCCGCGGTTATGAAACAGCTAGAGAAAGTCGGTTATGATGGCTGGGTTACAGCCGAAATGCTTCCTCCGTATACACATTACCCTGAAATTACAGTCTTTAATGCTTCTAAAGCTATGGACGCTATTATTTCTAATATTTGAAAGGAGTTATGACGATGATAAAAATAGGATTGATTGGTGCAGGTTTTATGGGAAATACTCACTCTGAAGTATATAAAATTTTAAGCACCCTACAAGATGTTAAGCTAGTCGCAGTTGCCGATATTCGCACTGAGAAAGCCGAAGAAATTGCTAAGTATCATGGCGCTAAAGTATATTCCACTGGGGAAGAACTGATTGCCGATACAGATATAGATGTAGTAGATATATGTCTTCCTACATTTATTCATGCCAAGTTTGCCAAAATGGCTATGGAAAGCGGTAAAAATGTCTTCATTGAAAAGCCGGTGACTCTTACCAGCGAGGAAGGTGCCGCTCTTTTAGAAGTACAGAAAAAAACTGGCGCTAAAGTTCAAGTCGGTCAATGTATACGCCTATGGTCAGCATATGTATATCTCAAAGATTTGTTTGACAACAACACCTACGGTCGCTTGAAAAATTTAGCACTTCGTCGTTTGAGCCCCCAAGCAACGTGGAGTTGGCAAGATTGGTATAACGATATCTCACTAAGCGGTGGTGCAGTTATGGATTTGCACATTCATGACGTTGATTTTGCACGGTATTTACTAGGGAATCCAACAAGTATGAATATTGCTGGAGACCGCGGACAGGTATTCGCGCTCTACAATTATCCGGACAATGTAACCGTTCAAATTGAAGGCGGTTGGGATTACCCTGCCTGCTTCCCTTTTGGCATGTACTATAAAGCTAATTTTGAAAATGCCACAGTCATTTATGAGGCGAGCACCGTTACCGTTTACCTCCATGATGACGACCACCAATTTGTCGTTGATGTAGAGCCACCAGAGACTGCCAACTTGTCTGGTTCACTGGGCGGTAATCTTTCTGAATTGGGAGGCTATTTCAATGAATTAAAATATTTCTATGATTGCCTACTAAATGATAAGGAAAACACAATCGCTCCTCTTAGCGAGGGCGTTGCATCGCTTAATCTTGTTCTCAAAGAAATCGAACAAGGCGGGTTTTAATTCACCAAGGAGTTCATATGTATAAAGTTGCCGTAATCGGATGCGGAGCAATGGGTTTAAGCCACTTAGAAGATATTTTCATCAAAGATTCGGTGGAATTGTATGGTGTTTGTGATACCAACGAAGAGAAGGCGCGTCTGGCGGCGCAACGCTTCGGTATCGCACACTACCATACTGATTATCACACCTTTACTGAGTGCCCCTTGGTGGACATCATCATAATTGCCACCTATCCTTCTTCGCATTTAGAAATACTTGAAAATTGCATCGCAAATAAAAAACACGTTATTTGCGAAAAACCTATCACTTCAAACTTAAATACAGGCGCAAAATTTGTTAAGCTTGTGAAAGACAATCCTGCTTGCAAGGTTTTAGTAGGGCATATTTTGCGCCATAATAAGACATACCAATACGTTGCCAAACTCATTCAAGACGGCACTATTGGTAAGCCTATTGTGATGCGCATGGTACAAAATCATCGTTCCACTAACTGGGTCAAAGATTTGACTCTCATCAAGGAAACTTCTCCACTAATTGATTGTGGTGTTCATTATCTAGATGTTATCAGTTGGTTCACTGGCGAGGATATCGTAGACGTCCAAAGTGTTGTTGCCACTACCGAACAAGATGTTCCTTCTGACAAGTATAATTATGGCATGATGACCATTGCTCTTTCAGGTGGAAGTGTAGCCTTTTATGAGGCTGGTTGGGGACGCAGTTTCGAAGATAACAACACTAAGGAATTTATCGGACCAGAGGGACGAATTAGCATCATATATCAAAAAGACCGTAGCACCCACAAAGAGAATGGCAATCTGGTAGAAATCTATCGACGTAAGGACGGCATGAAGGAACTGGTCGATATTCCATTCCGTCAAAAGCCCACTGGCGAGCAGCTGGCTCATCTTATTCGCATGATTGAGGATGATGCGCCTGCAAACCCTACCATCGATGAGGTTTTTGACTCTTTCAAAATCGCCTGTCAGACTCACGATAAGCTGACTGGCTCTTGATACTTTAGGCTTTTTAAAGATACGTAAACGAGCACATTTTAACGGAGGAACATAAATGTTTAAAATTGGCACTTTAGCTGATTGGTTTGGAGTGGGATTATTAGAAGGTATTCGAGAATCCCAGCGTTGTGGCGCAACCGGGGTCCAGATTTATGCCTGGAATGATTTAGACCCTGCTATCGTTTCTAAATCTCAAATACAAAAAGTGAAAGATACCGCCAAAGAGTGTCACCAAGAAATCGTAGCTCTATGTGGTGAACTTGGCGGTAATAGTCTTGAAAGGGTAGTCGACACCCCTCAGAAAATCGCTTATTTAAAGGGTGTTGTTGACCTTGCCACAGAGTTTGACTGTTCTGTCATCACAACTCATATTGGCGTCATCCCCAAAGATACAAAATGCGAAAGATATCACACAATGCTCGCAGCTTGCCATGAAATCGGCCTATATGCTGCCAAAAATGATGTTTTCATTGCGATTGAGACTGGACCAGAACCAGTTTGTCAACTCAAAGCATTTGTGGACCAATGTTCTGGCATAGGCATAAATTATGACCCCGCCAATCTGGTCATGGTGACCGGCGATGACGAGGTTCAAGGCGTGCATACTGCTGGTTCTTCTATCGTTCACACTCACGCTAAGGATGGCATATGTAATCATTACGTAGGTCCTAAAGAAATTTATTCGCTATTTGCCAAAGGCGGTATTGAATCACTAAATAGGGCGAGTGCCTATTTCACTGAAATGCCTCTTGGACAGGGCAGTGTTCGCTGGCATCAATATTTGCAAGCGTTATCGGATATAGGATACAAAGGGTATCTCACCATCGAACGAGAAGTTCACCAAAATGCGGCAATGGATATACGTCTTGCCGTAGAATTTTTAAAACAAGAAATCCAAAACCTGCCAAAATAATGTTTCATCGCTCTATTCACCATCTGCAGATCCCCATCTAAACCAAAGGGCGCACTGCCTCATACAGTTGCCTGTAGCTCTTAAACAGCTCCATATATTTTTCATGCATTTCTTCTCTCGGATAAAATGTTTCTCTGATTTCAACCATTTGTTTAGCCGCCTCATCTAAATTCGCAAAAATTCCTATCGCTATTCCCGTCAACATTGCCGAACCAACCGTTCCCGCATCCGACATCTCAAATGCCACAATCGGAACATTCCAGACATCGGCTTTCATTTGCATCCATTCACTTGAACGTGCCCCGCCTCCTGTTGCGTGTACTTTTGTAAAATGAACTCCTGCATCTTTTAAGGCAAGCATATTCAAATACATTTCATACGCTACTCCTTCCATGCATCCTCGATATATGTCTGCCACTGTCGTCTCAGTCGTCAGTCCAATAATCGCACCCTTAGACCCTGTATCCATGTACGGTGTACCTGCTCCTGCAAAATGAGGAAGAACTAGCAACCCCGTAGGACTCGTCGAGTTTCTTTCTAAGTATTCGTTCACTGATATATTTTCGTCTCCCGCAAACTCTGCTTCCTTTTTAGCGAGCATACTACTACACCACTCCATCAACGCTCCACTAGTATTTGAAAAGGCATATGCTACATATTTGTTTGGAATTACGTATGGCGCAACAGAAAAATGCCCCCTATTCATAACCTCCATATCAGGCATGTCATTAAAAATAGGAGTTAAACATTCAGTTGTTCCTGCCCCATCTGCTAAAATCTCAGCATCAAAAGCACCCGCCCCTATAGCCGCTGCTATCTGGTCATGACTCACCGAGATAATACGTGCATTATCCGCCAATCCTGTTAGCGCCGCTACTTCTTGAGTAAGCACGCCTGCGTCTGTACCCGTTGGGACTGGCCGCGACATCAATGCCGAATCAATTCCTGCTACTTCGAAAATATCTTCACTCCATTCTAGAGTACGAATATCAAAAGCCATCGTCCGCGATGCCAAAGAATAATCAATCTGCGTCTTTCCCGTCAGGCGAAACACCACATAATCTTCCATCAAAAATATATGTTTAGCAGCATCATAAATTTCTGGACGATGCTTTTTTATCCACATCATTTTAGAGATACTATACACTTCACTTGGACGCACTCCTGTAATATTGGCTATTTTTCTTTCTCCTAAAGCATCCACCAGCTCAGCGCACTCTGCCTTCCCTCGCGGATCTGTGTATAACATCGCTGGGTGTAGGGGCATACCATCAGAATCTGTCATTACAAATGTTTCTCCCAAACTCGTCACACCAATTCCCAAAATGTCAGGGAATTTCTTGCTCATTTGATCAATCACCTGGAAAACACTGTCCATTATTGCTGTTACATCAATCTCATGCCCCTCTTTTTGTCGCTTTACGGGATAACCACAATAAGCCTTATCCAAATACTCCCCAGCGGCAGTAAATATGGTTAGCTTGCATCCAGTTGTCCCAATATCAAGTCCTCCAATTTTCATCAATTATCCCTCCCTAAATTAATTGCCCTTTTAACGTTTTCTTTTTCTTTATCAACTTCGCCACCTAGTAAATGTTTATATGCATATTGTGTCGGTGTAAGTAATGCATATTTCTTAAAGACAGTTGCAAAGTAGCTACTGTTGTTAAAATTAAGTTGCATCGCAACATCGGTGACTGACTTACCCTCTTTTAAAAGTTTTTTAGCACGAGTAATCTTCTTTTCGTTTATGTAATGGCGCGGTGCCGTCCCCACAACTCTTCGGAATTTTTGCTTAAATCGCGAAGTCGACAAATGGCAAAAGTCCGCAAGGTCGGCAAGCTGTAAATCTTCTTCGATGTGTTCCTCTAGATAGGACAAAGCATTGTCGATGTCTGCGCAAACATTATCCTGCTTGTTAAGCGATGCAGCAATAAGTGTTTCCAAAAAAATGTGGATATAAGCTGCCGCTTGTCGTCTATTTCCGTTTGCACAACATATATCAAACGCCTTCTTTAATGCATGGCGAAGCTCACCATCATCCGTTTGTATCAGACGCCGGTCTATCTTTGATAAGTCCGCCACTAAATTTGCCGAAGCCTCTTCGCTAAGGAACAAAATATTTTTGTTGTCAGTGACATCAAGTTGTATCCAGTACTGTTGGTTGAGTGTTATCGGCGTGTTATTTGTGCTATGAACTTCGTCAGGAAACGAAACAAACACACAGTTGCCAGAAACTGTATACTCTCGCTTATTCGTGTAAAATGACATCTTCCCTTCCGTTATCAGGGTGAACTCGTAAGCTCCTTCATGATAGTGTGGAAGCAGTGGTAACATAGCATTTTTTATTTTGTGTCTAGCGATAATACGAATGCCCGGTATCTGCGCTTCACTGTTCGTTAGGACGATGCGGTCGCCAGATACATGGTATTCATCTTTCCAATTAACGATATTAGCCATTGCATTACTCCGCCTTTGAATTTGTACTAAGTACAATTTAAATTGTAATACAAAACCAAAACATTTACAATATAATTTATTAGCAGGAAATCAAGCGCGAGCAAAGCGAACATTTGATTTCACCTGATGAATTAACGAGAGAACAAAGTTCTCGAATCTTATGCGCAGCACTATTAGCAGGAAATCGAGCACGAACAAAAACCAAATGCTATCCACATAGCAGAAAGGACGCAAAAATGAATTCTTATGAAAGAGTAGTAAAAGTACTAAATGGAGAAATACCCGACCGCGTACCCACCTTCGAGATAATGATTGACCCAAGAGTCGTTAAAGGCATTACTGGCGGTGATAACTATATGGACCTTTGCGAGCAATTAGACATGGATGTTGTTGTTTCACAAACGCCTTCCAAGATGTATCGCGAAGAAATCATAGACGAACAGAAGAAAATAATTAAAAATGAATGGGGCGTTTTGCGACAGTACAATAACGAAATTGTTGCTCATCCGCTTCAAGGGCCAGTTCAAACCTTAGAAGATGCCCTCGCATATGAAGCTCCCGACCCATTAGATGACTATCGCTTTGAATACTTACGCGAATTGGTTAAGCGCTTTAAAGGCGAACGCTTTATCGGCTTTCACTTACATGATGGCTTTAATTATAGCTATTATCTAAGCAGTATGCAGGATATGATGATTAATCTGATTGAAGAACCTGAGATAATTGAACGTTTGGTAGAGGTTGGCATTGATCACAATATGAAGTTAGCCGAAAAAGCTTTAGAGATAGGTGCTGATTTTATAATTAGTGGTGATGATTATGGTTCTAAGACAAGTTTACTTGTGTCTAAAAATCATTTTGATGAATTCTTCCTTCCTGGGCTTAACAAAATCAGCCAATTAGCACAATCTCACGGAGCATATATGCTAAAACATTGTTGTGGCAATATTAACCCTTTGATTGGAGAAATGGTTGACTTTGGTATTAAGGGTCTTCATCCTTTGGATGAAAATTCAGGAATTAATCAAATCGAAGTTAAAGAAAAATATCCATCATTAACAGTAATCGGTGGTATTGATTGTGATGCTCCACTAACAGACTTTTCAGTTGACCAGATGGACCAATATGTAAAAGAAGTTTTAAGAACTCATGCTCCAGGTGGTAGATACATGTGCGCAACAAGTAATAGTGTCCATTCTTCTGCGAAACCAGAAAATTTCGAAGCTATGCAAAAAGCCGTTCGTAAATACGGCAACTACTTGCCTAACGGGGAACTCGACTGGGTATAATCGTTAGTTTAATTTGCTAATCGAACTCCATAGAAGAAGGTGAAAAAAGTGATATATACATTAACTATAAATCCGTCATTAGACTATGTCATGATGTTTAAAAGTGTAACAAACGGCGAGCTTAACCGTTCTTCCAGAGAATTTGATGTCGCTGGCGGAAAGGGGATAAATGTTTCCATCGTGCTTAGCAACATCGGAAAGACCAGTACCTGTTTGGGTTATATTGCCGGATTTGTTGGGCAAGAAATCAAAAACAAACTTAAAGCTCACGGATGCTTCACAGATTTTATTGAGTTGCCCGATGGTTGCACGCGCATCAACGTCAAAGTAAAGGAAGTCGATGGTCGCGAAACAGAATACAACGGCAACGGTCCTCACATTAGCGAAAATAACATTCAAAAATTACTAGATAAAATCAATGCGCTGCAAAAAGACGACCTTTTAGTTTTGTCCGGAAGCATCCCTGAAGATGTTCCGCAAAATATCTATGGGCAAATTGCGCAGATAGCTAGCAAGAAGAAAATCCAGCTAGTAGTTGATGCCGAGAAAAATTTATTGTCTGAGACACTATCATACAAGCCACTCCTAATCAAGCCAAACCTCGCCGAATTAAATGGCATTTTAGGGCGAAACGTAAAGACAACCGAGGACATTGTAGCTGGCATTGATGAACTTCGCGAAAAGGGTGCCCAAAATGTTCTTGTTTCCATGGGTGGACAAGGTGCGCTCTTCGGCGGCAGCGACGGTTCTCACTATCGCTTTGAAGCCCCTAAAGGAACCGTTATCAATACTGTTGGTTCAGGCGATTCGATGGTCGCTGAATTTATCAGCCAATATTTGGACAATAAAGAGTTGAGTGTATGCGCGAGATATGCTGTCGCAGCCGGTAGTGCCGGTGCATTTTCCGAAGTGTTACCAGAGAGCGACACTATTGGTAGATTGTACGAAGCAGTAAAAGTTCAAGATTTGTCTAAATAAGAAAGCGTTTTATGTGTTAGAACGTAATTTCCTAATATATAAGAGCAAAACAAAATTATATTTTGTTTTGCTCTTATTGTTTTTATCCTAAAATTTTTGCCAAGTCTTGCTCCGGCGTACTAATAGGTGCGATATTAAATTTCTCAACAAGATAGTTTAATACCCCTGGCGAGATAAATGCTGGTAGACTTGGACCAAGCAAAATATTTTTGATACCAAGATGCAGTAATGTCAACAAAATACAGACCGCCTTTTGCTCATACCACGACAACACCATCGATAGCGGCAAATCATTCACTCCACAATCAAATGCTTCGCTCAAAGCAATAGCTACCTTTATCGCCGAGTAAGCATCGTTACATTGCCCCATATCCATAATCCGAGGCAATCCCCCTATCTCTCCAATATTCAAGTCATTGAAACGATATTTTCCACATGCAAGCGTCAAGATAATACTATCTTGCGGTGTTTGCTTCACAAAATCTGTATAGTAATTGCGTCCTGCCTTTGCCCCGTCGCACCCGCCAACAAGGAAGAAATGTTTAATCGCTCCTGCCTTCACGCCTTCTACCACTTTATCCGCCACCGATAACACCGTCCCGTGAGCAAATCCAGTAGTAACTTCGCTGCCACCATTAATTCCCGTCATATGATGCATTTGTTCATATCCACCAAGCTCTATAGCTTTTTCAATAACTGGCGTGAAATCCTTATCCTCACCAATATGAACAAGCTCTGGATAAGCCACGCTTGCCGTTGTAAATACTCTGTCACGATAGCTGTCTTTTGGTGGCATCAAGCAATTTGTTGTAAATAAAATCGGCGCTGGGATATCTTCAAATTCTTTTTGCTGAACATACCACGCTGTTCCAAAATTACCCTTTAGTTGTGGGTATTCTTTTAACAATGGATAAGCATGCGCTGGAAGCATTTCCCCATTAGTATAGATATTTACGCCTTTATCTTTCGTCTGCTCTAAAAGCATTTTCAAATCATGTAAGTCATGTCCACTGATAACGATAAAAGGTCCCTTTTCAATGCTCAGTGGCACTGTTGTTGGTACTGGGTTCCCATAGGTTTCGGTATTAGCCCTATCAAGTAACTCCATACATTTTAGATTGATGGCTCCCGTTTCCATAACGATAGGCAACAATTCTTCCATTTTGCACTCTTCTTCTCCGATAGCAATCAAGGCTCTATAGAAAAATTCATTTATTTCTTTTTCTGAATATCCTAGTACAAAGGCATGATATGCGTAAGCCGCAACACCACGTATCCCGAACAGAATCAATGACTTCAACGAACGTATATCTTCGTCAGCATTCCACAAATTAGCCATATCATAATCAACAATTTTGTCACACTTAGTAGAACAACCATCACATCCTAAACTCAATGACTTTTTCATTTCCCTTACTACTGCAATCTTTTCTATAATTGCCTCATCATCAAAATTAACATTTGTGATGGTAGCAAATAGCCCTTCCATGATGATTGCATCCATCTCTTTTGTAATCGCCTCACCATCTACGATACGAGCAAGTCCGATTAATGATCCAGTAAGTTCATCTTGTAGGTTAGCGGTATTTGCACTTTTTCCGCACACACCGGCAATTTCGCACCCTTTTCCTGCTGCTGTTTGTTCACATTGAAAGCAAAACATTTTTTCCATTCTAGTTTCCTCCTTATCTTTATGGCTAAATAATACTACACTCATCCCATAAAATATGTTGTATTTCCAACGTAAGGAGTACTTTTTTTGAATTGCTACTTTAAATTTTCATGCACTTCTAGTAAACTTCGCTTCAACTCATCAAATTCTAACTGCCCTGGCGCTGTCCCTGTTCCTACTAGCGCAAATGTCACTGCCGAACCATATTTCTCTCCCCAGATGCGACTAGCACTTCCAAGTTCTGCCATGGACATCGTAATCAACGGTTTTTCTGTCATTTTACTCATTTTTGCTGTTGCTTTCAAAAGTGTTTCAACATCTTCTTTTATCTTTGGCATAACTGCAACTTTTAATATGTCTGCACCAGCAGTATCCATTTTTTTCAAAATTTCTATTATTTCATCTTCCGATGGGGTCTTTTTGAAATTGTGATAAGACGCTATGACTTTCTTTCCATTTTCCTGCACAATCTTAATCACTTCATTGGCCTTGTCTCCACAAGTAAATATCTCTACGTCAATTAGCTTGATATAATCCTGTTTTGCCATCGCTTCGACTAAGCTCATGTAATCTGCCACTGCAGCGTCCCCAGTGCCACCTTCATTTTTGGTTCTATATGTGAAGATAAGCGGTGTCTTCGCCATCTCCTTCTCTATCTGGGCAAGTGCCATCTTATTATTTTCGAGACTTTCTATGTCTTTTAGAAAATCTGCACGCCATTCAACCAAATCTGGCCTTTTGGCAGATATCGCTTGTGCTTGTTCCCCAATCTCCCTAACATCTGCCCCCGTAATAGGTACGCATACTTTAGGAATTCCCTCTCCTATTTCCACATTGTTTATCTTGATGCTTTTCGTCATTAAAAAGAACTTCCTTTCCTACTCATGGCTATTTCTATTTTAAGATTTATGGTTATATGATATAATTTATCAAAAGAAACCAAGCACTGCTTTTAAATACAACTGACATTCTATAAGGAGTAAACTATGACCAATATACCACTCACTGGCAAAACCAAACTAACAGCGCTATTAGGCAGCCCAGTCAAACACAGTATTTCGCCACTAATGCACAACGAATCCTTCAACCTACTTGGACTTGATTATGTATATTTGGCTTTTGATGTGAATGAACAAACGCTTGCCAAAGCCGTTGCTGGTTTAAAAGAAATTGGTATTTGTGGTTTCAACTTAACTATGCCAAACAAAAATAAAATCATTGAGTTAGTTGACCACCTTTCTCCTGCTGCCAAACTAATTGGTGCAGTTAATACCGTCGTGAATACAAGTGGTATCCTAACCGGTCATAACACTGATGGAACCGGCTTTATCCAGTCCATGAAGGATGTCGACTTCGAAATCGCCGGAAAGAACATCACCATCCTAGGTAACGGTGGTGCTGCAACCGCTATCGCCGCTCAGGTTGCTCTTGATGGTGCCAGAGAAATAAATATTTTTTCACGGCCACAAAGTCGCTTTGCCACTCGCACAGCCAAGTTAGTTGATGATATCACCCAAACCACCACGACCATTGCCCATACCTATTCTTTGTCTGACCTTTCACAGTTGCGAACTACTATCAAGTCTAGTGACCTCTTGGTAAACGCAACTTCCGTTGGAATGGCTCCCAACACCGATGACTCCATAATCACTGATGGAACTCTTTTTCACGAATCACTTTTCGTTGCCGATGTCATCTACGAACCAAAAATGACGAAATTCTTGCAACTGGCAGAAGAAAATGGCTGCAAAACTTGCAACGGCATGTATATGCTTCTCCATCAAGGCGCTGAAGCCTTCAAATTATTTACTGGCTATGATATGCCTGTTGAGGCTGTACGCACCAAATTTTTCTAAAAAGCTGAGGCTACTGCCCAGATAAATGCGCTCAGTCCTGCGCACATAAATACGATTATAATTATCTTCTTCACTGTCGCTTCGCTCAATCTAGTATCTACGCGACTGCCGCAAAATAACCCTGCAAAACCAGCCACCGCCGCAAATACTGCCGCTTTAAGAATAACCGGCGTATAAAGCCCTGCAATTACATATAACAGTATTCGTGCTGTTCCCTCAATAAAGAAAATAAAACACATCTGACCTCTAAACTGTCGTCTATCAACATATCCTGTCCTTTCAATGTATGCCACGAAAAATATCCCTATTCCAAAAAGTCCCGCAAAAAACCCTGATGCCAATGCCACTAATGCCATTACCACTGGATTCTTCTTAGCGTTGGTCGATTCTTTTCTTGTTAGCATTTCGATTCCGATAAACAAAATTACCAGCCCTAACATCGCCTTTAGTATCCAAGATGAAGCATATTTTAAACAAATTATCCCTGGCACTAGTCCGACCAAGATAAACGCAACCATCGGTATTGTCTTCTTGATTGAAAACGACTTTCTATTTGTATATGACATATAAAGATTCATCGGTTGATTAAGCAACAAATTCATAGGTCCTATCTCGCTCGGACTCATCTGCGTCAACGAAAGTAATGGCTGTGAAATAAGTGGATCTCCAAAACCTGCAATTCCTTTAACAAAATATGCACAAAAATCCACAATCATTATAAATGCTATAAATCCTGCTGTTAATTCCATTCATTTTAACCCCTGTCTTTCTCTATTCCCAAAACAAATCCCCTCTGCCACGTTCGCAGCAGAGGGGAATTTTTATGCTTCTATTTATTTCTTTTTCAAGAAGTCAGGAATTTGGATGTCCTTTTTAGGTACATTACTTCCTGTTGGAGCTTCTGCTGGTGCCGTAAATGTTGGCATCGTAAACCCTTGTGTGAATGCTGGTGTAGAACTCTCAGTTTTAGGAATGTTGAACAGTCCACCACCTAAGCTTGCTTTAGCTTTGTCTGCACCATCAAGACCTGTTGCAATAACAGTAATCTTAGCTGTATCAAGTTCAGAATCATCATACATTGCACCAAAGATGATATTTGCTTGCTCGCCAGCCAATTCTTGAACATAACTTGCTGCATCATTAGCATCCATAAGTGAAATATCACCGTGGATATTAATGATAACGTGAGAAGCACCCTTGATAGTTGTCTCAAGCAATGGACTTGAAACTGCTTGTTGTACTGCTTCCATAGCCTTGTCATCGCCTTTAGCTTCACCGATACCGATATGAGCGATACCTTTGCCTGTCATAACTGTTTGAACATCAGCAAAGTCAAGGTTGATAAGTGCTGGCAAGTTAATCAAGTCAGTGATACCTTGAACTGCTTGTTGTAACACTTCGTCAGCCTTTTTAAGAGCTTCTGGCATCGTCGTACGACGATCAACGATTTCTAATAATTTATCATTCGGAATCACGATTAACGTGTCCACGTTATCTTTTAATTTTTCAATGCCGCTAACAGCATTGTTCATACGAGTCTTAGCTTCAAAACGGAAAGGCTTAGTTACAACACCTACAGTTAAGATGCCGAGCTCTTTCGCAACACCCGCTACTACTGGTGCCGCTCCTGTTCCTGTTCCGCCACCCATACCACAGGTAACAAAAACCATGTCAGCTCCATTCATAACTTGCTTTAACTCTTCAACGCTTTCTTCTGCTGCCTTTTCGCCTACGTCAGGTTGTGCTCCTGCGCCTAGACCTTTAGTCAACTTCTCGCCTATTTGAAGTACTGTTGGTGCTTTGCATAATGTCAACGCTTGTTTGTCGGTATTAATACCAACAAATTCAACTCCTCCAATAGTCTCATCTACCATTCTGTTTACTGCGTTATTGCCTGCACCACCAACTCCAATTACTATAATTTTTGCTGCTGATTCGGCTTCGTTTGTCATAATCTCTAACAAGGTGCTTCCTCCTTTTGCCTTTTCGGCTCACTATATATTTTCCCTTTAAGGGTCTTCCACCTAAAACTAGTCTACATATAAGTATATAATACAATTTATTTGCTAATTAATCAACCTTTTTGTTGTTTGGCCATTTCGCTTCCACGATTCACTCTATTATCATTCTTCCTCGTAATTTTCATCTTTTTCTTCGTCATCATCTTCGCCTTCATCACTTTTTGTCGTTTCTGGAACATCTCCTGAGAAAACGATGGTATCAACACCTTCTTTGTAATCTTCTAGGTGCAATTCCCCTGATTTTCCTGCAAGTTTTGGTAGAATCGCCGCCGCCCGTGAAATCTTCTCTTCTAGCAAGCTATCATTGCCAAGTAACACTCTAACACCGCTATAATACATCGTCGCTTGATTGCTTTCATCAAACGCTATTTTATCTGGTTGTATATCAAACTTCTCGACCATTCTGGCAATACCCCAAATAGCGTTAAAGATGCCTTCATCTCTCACTTTGAGCTTCTGATTTAACGCTACGTTACTAGCATCCAGTCCTTCAATAAGCGGCACATTGGTTACTGCGGCATGGAATTTCGTTGCATCTTCTGGAGCACTATCTGCCACCTCTTCTGGCTGAATCAGCTCCACTTCTTCAACCGCTTCGCCTTCTATAAGTTGCTTCCCATTGACAATTTTAGGCTCTAAAACCTCTACTACAAGCCCATCCTTGTCAAAAAAGAAGTCCTTATTTTCTTCTTTAATGTATCCGATGATTTGCTTTTCGCTAACTATAATTCGAACCTTACGGTTATTTATTTGTTCTATCTTAAATCCATTAAGAAATGGTATGTCTGTCACTTCTTGATTCCCATCTAGCCATGTAACCAAAACAGAATTAGTCGCAAATGGACCGACCAACGCCATGTCCTTTATCTCCGCATCAGTATATCTCGTACTACCAACGACCTCCACTTCTCTAATATGAAAAATCAGCAAAAATGACAGTATACTTAAAACCAGCACTAATAAAATACTGGCTAAAACAATTTTAAATATCTTTTTTTCCCCTTTTTGCTCAACTACATTTTCCATTTATACCCCTATTACTTTTGTAATTCATCCACACACTTTTTAAATACTTCGCCACGCTGTTCGTAATTTTCAAATTGTCCCCAACTAGCGCATGCCGGTGATAACAACACGGCTTCTCCGTCTTTTGCTCGCTCAGCACAAATAGCTACCGCTTCTTCCAACGAATCCGCTAAGATGGTATCCATGAAACCATTTCGGTGTGCTTCCTTTTCTATTTTTTCGCGCGTTTGNCCAATCAAGACTAAATGTTTCACCTTGCCAGCAAACGACTTAATCCACTCTCCATATTCGGCTTGCTTATCATATCCACCGCCAATCAAAATTGTCGGTCGATTCATCGCTTGAATAGCTTTAATCGCTGCATCTGGATTAGTTCCCTTAGAGTCGTTGTAATAGGTAACTCCCTTTCTTTCTCCAGCATATTCCATACGATGTTCAACAGCCTTAAATTCATGCACACTCTTTCTAATACTCTCAACAGGAACTCCCGCATAATAGGCTATCGTTGCCGCCACCATAACATTTTCATAGTTATGTTTTCCCAAGATTTTCAAATCTGTCGTTTTGGCTATCAAGATTTCGCCGTTTTGTCCGTTTAGCATAATCTTATCGTCATCCAGGTATGCGCCTTCTGAAAGTTTCGTTTCGCTTGAGAAGAATACTACCTTGTTTTGAAGTTGATGCGCCAAAGACCTTAGTGTCTCATCTTCATAATTCAAAATAGTAATGTCTGTATATCCCTGATTGGCTGTGATTAATTTCTTGACTCTTATATACTCTTCCATACTGTGATGGCGGTCTAGGTGATCTTCACTGATATTTAAAATAGCGCTGATAGTTGGCGCAAACTTTTCAATAGTTTCCAACTGAAAACTGCTAACCTCAGCTACCGTCCACGTCTCGTTTGTCATCTCCAAAACTGCTGATGTATATGGTGTCCCAATATTTCCTACAACAAAAACACTCGCAAAATAATCATCAAGTATTTTACCAGTTAAGGCCGTCGTCGTTGTCTTGCCATTTGTTCCCGTTATCGCGATGACCTTTCCTTTTCCAATTTGATAAGCTAGTTCTATTTCACCCCATACTGTGATGTTTTTCTCTCTGAATTTATCAATAATCGGCAAATCATTTGGAACTCCCGGACTTAATACCGCAAGATCTAGCTTGTCAATTTCATCATCACTCAAATGTCCTAAAATTACCGAAGTATTCTCTGCCTTTTCGAGCTTTTCCAGAATTTCATCAATATTTTTCTGCTCGTTGCCATCATAAATAATCGGAATCGCTTCAATTTTCTCAAGCAAATTCGCCGTTGCAATTCCACTAATTCCCGAACCAAATACTAAGACTCTCTTACCTGTCAAGTTCATAAATTTCTCCCCTGCACCGCCCTTACATCGCTAGCAATGCTATCAAACACAATATCACCGTAATTATCGAGAAAACCGCCACTACGCGAGTCTCCGACCATCCACATAATTCAAAATGATGATGAATTGGTGCCATTTTGAAAATACGCTTGCCACCAGTCTTTTTAAAATATGTGACTTGTATCATAACAGATGCTACTTCAACCAAATAAATCAATCCAATAATAATAATGAACAGTGGCATCTGTAACATATAAGCTGCTCCTACCACAAATCCACCTAGCGCCAGTGAACCAGTATCTCCCATAAATACTTTTGCTGGGTATACGTTGAAAAGCAAAAATCCCATCAAACTACCCACGACAGCACCTGTAATCGGCGCAATTCCCGCTTGTGTCACTAGGGTCACGACAGTGAAAAACAATGCCACCATAGTCGTAACGCTAGAGGCTAGGCCATCTAATCCATCAGTGAAATTAACCCCGTTGACAGTTCCCAAAATTGCCACAAACATCACCGGAATCGCTAACCATCCAATGTTCCATTGATATCCTCCAGTGAAGGGGATTATCATGCTCAAATCCACATCCGAAATGAAAATCATATACATCGCAAAAAGAGCCGTCACAATTATTTGCAGCGTCATCTTTTGCTTTGGTAACAAGCCATCGGCATCTTTTTTCACTACTTTTAAATAATCATCAACAAACCCAATCGCACCAAATCCTATCACTAAAAACAAAATCGGGATAATCCTTGGGTAATCTTTAATGTAAAAAATCGACACTACCGTAATTGCAATTATAAAAATAACGCCACCCATCGTTGGTGTTCCCGTTTTCTTGAGATGTGATGAAACACCGTCTTCTCGAACTGTTTGCCCCACTTTTAGGCGCGTCAAAATTGGTATTATAACTGGTGCCAAAACCGCACTAATCGCAAATGCTATAATTATTGGTATTGCTACTGTTTTTAAATCCATACCTTACCCCTTCTATCCGTTCATTAAATCCATCTCATCGTTGGTCATGCCCTCGTCTTGCCCGTCGTTGCCACCTTCTGTTTCCTCATCAAAAGTTTCCTGTGGTTCTGGCACTGATAAGTCTTCAACTGGAATCGACATCGTCTCACCATATTGGTCAAGTACCGAGTCTAACGAAAGATTGTTATTTATTCCTGTCAACTCCTCATCTGGGAAAATTCCTAAATAAGGTAAAATCTGTTCCATAACACCATGATAAAGATATTGTGCATACGTGCTAATCGCTTGTGCTTCAACGTTTGGTTCATCAATAACAACATAAACAGCTACTTGCGGGTTATCAAGTGGCGCAAAACCAATAAATGAAACCACATATTTGCCATTTCCACGTGGTATCTTTTGTGCCGTCCCTGTCTTTCCACCCATGCTATAACCATCAACCTTAGCATTCTGACCAGTGCCGTCAGGCTCTACTACTGAAGCCATCCATTGTCTGATATAACTAGAACTTTCTTCCGAAATTGTTTGCTTTAGAAGTAGTGGCTCAATGTTTTCCACAACTGAACCATTACTATCTAATATTTTACTCACAACCCTTGGCTGATAATAATATCCTCCATTAATTGTCGAACATACTGCTGCCATTTCTTGAACCATCGTACAAGTATCACCTTGTCCAAACGAACAAGTAGCTAACTGAACAGAACCCATGGAGTTGGCTGTATATGTAATGCCTGTTGCTTCTCCAGGAAGATCAATGCCCGTCTTTGAGCCAAAATTAAACACTGTTTGATAGCGAACAAATTCCTCAATTCCCATCTTTGCTGCAATCTGCATCAGCGCATCATTGCAAGAGTTCTTCATGACATCGCTAAGCGATTGGTCTCCATGCGAGCCGGGATAAATTGAACATTTAATTTTCTCTCCCGCTACTTCTTGGAACCCATCACAATAGTATCTATCTTCACTGACAATACTGCCATCGTCAAGTGCGCTACCGATAGTCATCGGTTTAGCTGTCGAACCCGGTTCATACACATCACTAATACAGAAGTTCTTCCAAATTCTATTTAAATTTTTAACCTTGTCACTTTCGGTCATTGCGGCGATTTCTTCTTCTGAATAATGTCCTGATAAATCTCGCGGATTGTTCAAATCATAAGAATCCGAACTCCCCATCGCTAAGATGCTACCATCATTAGGATTCGCCACAATGATGCCAACATTTTTCGCACCACGGTCGCCATTTGGACCATTGGATAATCCCACCATAAACTCATTGATTTTATTTTCCACAATCTCTTGTAAGTTGACATCAATAGTCGAAACAATACTATGCCCGCTCTTAGGTTCAATGATTGTCTGCTCAACATCGGCATCAGAATTAAAATAGCCATATTGGCGGCCATTGACACCATTTAGGATATTCGAATAATATCCTTCCATACCCCAATCTGCTACGTTTCCTGAATTCGAAAATCCTATTACATCGCAACCTACGGCATTTAGCGGATATTTGCGAAGATATTCTTCTTCAAACCACACGCCCTTAACTTTCTGGCGTTCACTAATCTCTTCTTTTGAAAGTTCAACACCTTCCGCCGTAACATCACAATATTCCTCAAAAGCCTTCTTGTCAGTAATCGGAACACGTCTTTTGATGACTTGGTATGGGCTTGTCTTGGTTTCTTCTCCCGTCAAATACTGGCGTACTTCTTCTTCATCGATTTCAAGCACTGTTGCTATTGCTTTCACTGTCGGATCAACATAATCGTTTTTAGAATTGACAACTTTACAGTCCAGGATTACGTTATAAACCTTCTCGCTATTCGCTAGTAGCGTTCCATTGGCATCATAAATATCGCCACGTTGAAACGGAATCACCCTACTTTCATATTGCTGCTGTGATTGCGATAACACTTGTCGCTTATACTTTTCTCCACTGACCGCATTAATGTATGTAATTCTAAAGATTAAGCCGACTAAAGCCAGTATGACTGCACCAAACACCCATACCAGCTTCTTCCTCGTCTTTACGCTCAATTTTCTTTTTGTTATATCAATCGGTTTTCTCTGCCGACGTCGTTTATTGTTGTTTCTACTCAATTAAACACACCTACTTCGCTTCTGGCACATCCTGATATTGTCTAACGTAGCTATTGCCTGCTGTATCAAAATATACAATCTGGCCTTCACTTGGATATTTCATCCCCAATTCATTTGTTGCCACTTCCTTAATATACTCCAAATCTCCCGAAGCCGCAACACTGTTATAGAATGCATCATTGTCTGCTTTTAATACACTTAACTCGGTTTCTTTTTTAGCAACGGTTTCCATCTGAGTTGTCAACTGAGCCTTTAGCTGAACAAAATGAACGCATAGGAAAAGTGTTACAACTGACGTTATCGTCAAGAAAAGTACATATCCTAAGCTCATCTGAGTTACTCTTTTGCGATTCGCTTTAGTTGCTCTCTTGACTTCTGGCTTTAGCTCTCTTTGGGGCACTACTTTAGCAGGCTCAACCGCCAATTTTCTGACCGTGTTCCCCTCTATATACATCTGACTATTGTATTTGTTTTTTAAATTTACATCTCTTCTTTCTCTAGCCATCGTCTTTGTCTCCTAGTTACTTAATTATTCGTTCAAAAACCCTTAACTTGGCACTCTTTGAGCGCTTATTGCCATTTATTTCTTCTTCTGTTGGCAAAATCGGCTTTCGTGTTATTACTTTACCTTTTGATTCTTGTCCACATACACATATCGGAAAATTACTTGGACAAGTACACGGGTTTTCATTTTTCCTAAAAATGGTTTTGACAATTCTGTCTTCCAACGAATGAAATGTGATAACACAAATCCTTCCTTCATCGGCTAATATATCAATCATTCCATCTAGTGATTCCCGCAGAACCTCTAGTTCTCGATTAAGTTCAATGCGAAGTGCTTGAAAGGTTTTCTTCGCTGGATGTCCTCCCTTGACTTGAATCTTCATCGGGATGGCTCCCTTGATAATCGCAATCAGTTCGCCTGTTGTATGTATTGCCTTTGTTTCTCTCGCTCTTACAATATGTTTAGCAATATTCTTAGCAAATTTATCTTCACCGTAATCTCGAATGATTCGGTATAATTCATTTTCACTATAGTCATTAACAATGTCAGCAGCAGTTTTGCTTTCTCGCTGGTCCATTCTCATATCTAATAAAACGTCTTCACGATAGGTGAACCCTCGCTCAGCGGTGTCTATTTGATATGATGATACTCCCAAATCAAGAACAATGCCGTCTACTGCGTTAATGCCTAGCTTTTGTATTTCAGGAACCATGCTACAATAATTGTTACGTATAATCGTCGCTTTGCCTTTGTAAGGACTAAGACGGTCAGTCGCAACAGAAATTGCAGCAGCATCCTGATCTATTCCTATAAATCTCCCCGTGGCAGATAGTTTTTCACAAACACAAATGGCGTGTCCCGCACCTCCCAAAGTACCGTCCACATAAACCCCATCTGGTTTTACTTTTAACTCCTCAATAGTTTCTTCTAGCAATACAGATTTATGATTAAATTCCATATAACACTCCTGTATGAAGGGTTTGCTCCCTAGATGACTATTCCCATCTCTTGCATTCCCTCGGCAATAGCGTCCATATCACCATAACTGCTGTTTTCGCTCCATTGGTCTTTGCTCCAGATTTCTATTCTGGTAATGTTCCCGGTAAGGATTACTTCCTTATCTAGACCTGCAAACTCTCGTAATGTTGCTGGTACGAGAATTCTCCCCTGCTTGTCTAATTCGCACTGTGTTGCGCCGGCAACAAAGAATCTTTGAAAAGTTCTAGCATTTTTACTTGTAAGTGGCAATTCTTTTAGCTTTCCTTCGAAGGCTTTCCATTCCTTCATTGGATAAATAGACAAGCAACCATCCAAACCCTTCGTCAGAATAAACTCTTCTTCTAAGAGTTCTCTGAATTTAGACGGTACAATTAATCTTCCCTTAGCATCGATTGTATGACTATATTCTCCCATGAACATAACGGAAACCTCCTTTCTCGTGAAAGTGTTTATACCCTTTTCGGCTACAAACAGCGGAACTGCCACATTCCCTCCATTTGCTACCACATTCTACCACTTTTCACCACTTATGTACTAATATTACCCCAATTCACGCAAAAAAACAACCCCTATTATGTAAATCATTTCAAAAAAATAAGAGAGACTTTTTATCGTCTCTCTTAATATACAACAGCTACTATTATTCTATTTTTCACCCACAATATCTTGTGTTTTTACTCTACAATATTTTTCTTTTTTATTCTCTGTTTGATATCTATTGCTAGGGCAATTATTCACGATAACGACCGAAAGTACTTGCGACACTGCTATATTTGTTCCCGCTATTAGTAGTTGGTCGGTCCGCAAACTTTCAATCAAAAATCGTCCTATTCCATATCCAACTAGATAAAGCAAAAACACTTCGCCATCGAATTGCTTATGTTTACGGTACAGCCACACTATCACAAATAATCCTAGATTCCACAACCCTTCATACAGGAAGGTGGGATGCACTTGGATAAAATCAATGCCGCCAATATTAATAACATTGTCCCACATCATTTGTGTAATTTCGTTTTGCCTTACTGCCGAAGCAGGTAATTGCATTGCCAAAATATTGTCTGTGTATCCGCCAAAGGCTTCTCGATTGAAAAAATTGCCGAAGCGCCCGATTATTTGTCCTATTAAAAGTCCTGGCACAACACAATCGACCATTCGCGCAAACGATATTTTGTGAACTCTTCCGTAGATGTAGATTGCTATCACCGCACCTATTATCCCGCCATAGATAGCCAAGCCACCACTTCGTAAATTGAAAATGCTAAGCAAGTCACTTTTGTAATTATCCCATGCAAAGATGACATAATAGATTCTGGCACCAATGATCGCAGCCACAAGCATTATAACTCCCATATCCCAATATTTGTCAACATTTTCGCCTAGGCGTTTGGCTTCATGGCTCATAATAAAAAGCCCCATTATCATACCGAGCACTACAGCGATGCCATAGTACGCTATCTCAAACCCAAACACACTAAATGTTTGACCAACATCATTTAAATAAATTCCTAGATTCGGAAAATTAATCGCTCTATCCAAACTTTACCTTCTTTCTATAGCCTAGATTCAGCCCACTTATACGTTAAACCTAAACAAAATTACATCGCCATCCTTGACTACGTATTCCTTACCTTCCATCCTAACCAATCCCTTATCACGCGCCCCTGCATAAGAGCCGCAATCTAACAAGTCTTGGTAATTGACAACTTCTGCTTTGATAAATCCTCTTTCAAAGTCGGTATGGATTTTCCCAGCCGCTTGTGGCGCCTTTGTTCCTATCTGAATCGTCCACGCTCTAGTTTCCTCTTCGCCGGCTGTAAGATAACTTTGCAGACCTAACAATCTGTAACTAGCCTCAATCAACTTTTCAAGCCCTGACTCGGTCAGCCCCAAATCTTCCAAGAACATCTTCTTCTCATCGTCGTCTAATTCTGCAATCTCTTGCTCTATTTGCGCACAAACTACAAATACTTCGCTTCCTTGTTCTGCCGCAAAATCACGAACCTTTTGGACAAAAGGATTATCCTTGGCATCGCTAGCTAGTTCATCCTCGTCAACATTGGCGGCAAATATAATCGGCTTTGCTGTCAGCAGATTATACTCTTCCATCATGGTCTTCTCTTCATCTTCTAATTCCAATGTATGAGCAGCCTGATTTGCCTCTAAATGACCCTTTATCTTTTCCATCAGTTCCAATTCCTTGGCCACTGTTTTGTCGTTTCTAGCAACTTTTGCTGCCTTAGCTATTCTTCTATCTAGGATTTCCAAATCCGAAAAAATCAATTCTAGATTTATTGTTTCGATATCTCGCAGTGGTTCAACATTGCCATTGACATGAACAACATTGTCATCCTCAAAACATCTTACTACATGGACAATCGCATCGACCTCGCGAATATTAGAAAGAAATTGGTTGCCCAACCCTTCCCCGTTTGAAGCACCTTTTACTAATCCCGCAATATCAACAAATTCAATTACTGCTGGTGTAATTTTTTTAGATTTGTAAAACTCGCCCAGAAGCTTTATCCTTTCATCTGGCACTGTAACGATGCCAATATTAGGGTCAATCGTACAAAATGGATAGTTTGCCGATTCTGCTCCTGCTTTTGTTAATGAATTGAATAATGTACTTTTGCCAACATTTGGTAATCCTATTATGCCTAATTTCATTTTGCTCTCCTAAGTAATTTTTTCGTGTTGCTCAAACGCTTCTTTAAAGCCCTTGATGCTTGCTTTGATATCTTCATTAAATACCGCCGAGCCAGCAACAATAATATTTGCGCCTGCTTTTAGTACTGTATCTACATTATCTTGTTTGATGCCACCATCAACTTGGATGTCTACATCTAATCCTTTATCTTCAATCATCTTTTTGACTTCTTTGATTTTATTCGTTGATGCGTCAATATATGATTGTCCGCCAAATCCAGGCTCAACAGACATCACTAAAACCATATCAACTTTGTCAAGAACGTCTTCGATATTAGCTACTGCCGTAGTTGGGTTGACTGCCACTCCCACCTTGCACCCTGCTTTTCTGATTTGGGCGATTACTCCCTCTAAATCCTTACAAGCCTTAAAATGCACGGTCAGCATATCGGCACCCGCCACCACAAAATCTTCGACATATCTTCCTGGTTCTGTGACCATCAGATGAACATCAAAGAATAATTTACTCTCCTTACGAATCGAAGCAATAACTGGCATTCCAAACGATATGCTAGGCACAAAATGTCCGTCCATAACATCAACGTGTAGCCATTTTACGCCACCGTCTTCTAGTTCTTTTAATTGTTTTCCTAGCCTGTTAAAGTCTGCTGCCAGCATTGAGGGGGCTAACTGATACATATTAATATCTCCTTTTTTCTTTTAACTCTTCAAAAAGTGCTACATAATTCTGGTATCTTGATGTGCTTATCTCGCATCTTTCTAGAGCATCAATGACTGCACACTGTGGTTCATGAATATGGGTACATGGTTTGAATTTACATTTACCCTCGTATTGGTGAAACTCTCGAAAATAATGTTTCAACTCTTCTTTTTCAATATCTTCGGGATACAGTGAACTAAATCCCGGTGTATCCATTAAAAAAGTTGTATCATCTACTGTAATTAGTTGGCTGTGTCTAGTTGTGTGTTTACCTCGTCCTAGCTTTTTGCTCGTTGCTCCCGTTGCCATCTGTACTTTGGCTTGCAGGATATTAACGAGCGACGACTTGCCAACTCCTGACGGTCCAGCAATCACTGTCGTTTTGCCTTCCACGCAACGCCTAATCTCGCCAATCGCCAACTGCTCCTTCGCACTTGTAAAAAGCACTTGATATTTGCACGCCCGATAAATGTCTGCCAACCTTTCAAGTTCCTTCGCATCTGACAAATCCGTCTTGTTGAAGCAAATTATTGTATCAATGCTTTGGCACTCCATCATCACCAAAAAGCGGTCTAATAACAGCAGATTAGGTTTTGGGTCATTGACAGAAAAAACCACCATAGCCTGATCAATATTGGCTGATGCTGGACGAATCAATTCGTTTTTGCGTGGAAAAATTTCGATAATGTTGCCCGTCTTTGTTTCTTCATCTAAGACATCTATCTCGACCACATCCCCGACTAACGGTTTTAATTTTTCTTTTCGGAAAATTCCTTTTGCCTTACACTCATAAATTCCGGATTCTACTATGTGAACATAATAGAATCCGGATATCCCTTTAATAATCTTTCCCTGCATATTTACCTTTGTTCGAATGGTACTGGGTATTGTACTAGTTTCTTATAATCACCATCAACTAATTCATACAAATAAACAATCCCTGTCGAAACACCGTCCGCTCCAGTTGTCTGCAATGCATAAATATTTGATAACGTTTGTCCTTCAAATATTACTCTATTTGTCGTCGAACCATTTACGTCTTGAACCAATTCCATCTTAGCTGGACCGCCTTGATAACTATCTGGCATCTGTAGGTCTACGTTACATGTCCACTCGCCGCCGTATGATGCACCACTACTATCATCACCATCTTGTGTTGGGTCAGGTGGTGTTTCATCACCGCCCGATTCGCCACTTCCGCCGTCTGGTCTGTTGATGCTAAGTGTTACTGACGATCCTGGATCAAGCATCTCTCCTGCTGGAACACTTTGCTTAAATACCTCGCCTTGTCCAACTTCGTTGCTCGTACCAGTTTCAATAACAACCTCTAGCCCTAGTCTCGTCAACGCTCCCTTTGCAAGGTTCTCTTCTAACCCTCTAACACTAATCATGCGAATTTGTTCGCCATCTCTTCCCTTGCTGACAGTCAGTTTAATGGTATCACCTTTATTAACAGTAGTTCCGGCAGTTGGATTTACAGAAATTACTTTGCCTGCTTCCACATCATCACTAAACGCTCTTTCTATTTGTGTATTAAGTCCTGCCTCAACTAAAGTATTCTCTGCTTCTGCTTGCGTCTGCCCTACCACGTTAGGTACTGTTAAGGTCCCTTCGCCGATGCTTAACGTGTATTCAATCGTTGTGTGTGCCTCAACTTGTGCTCCACTTTCAACACTTTGCGCCATAATTTGTCCTTTTGGGAACTTGTCTGAAGCTTCTTCACCTGATTTGGAAATGCCTAGTCCGAGCTCATTCAACATAGATTCCGCTTCATCTGGCGTTTTTCCTAAGATGCTTGGCACTGTAACTAATCCATCTTCTCCTGGTGTTGGTGTTGCCGTAACGGTTGGCGTCGGTGTCGGTGTTGTTCCTGGCTTTTTACCTGGTTTGAAAATACCTGCTGCCGTTCCAACCATGAAGATCAAAATACCAATAATAATTGCTCCAATGATAAAACCGCCAATAGTCATGGCCTTTTCTAACTTGCTGCTGATAGCGCCATCATCGTCGTAATCTTCTTCCTCTTCTTCGTCCTCACCACTTTCTTCATATTGATACTTCGCTGGAGCTGCGTTGCTCGCTTGAATCTGGTCCATATCATCTTGTGACATCGAAATAGTTTGTGCTTGATTCGCTAATGGAACTAATTTTACAAAGTCTCCATCTGGGTCAACCAATGACCTTTTTAAATCTTCAATCACTTCTGATGTGCTATTGTATCGTCTATCTACGCTCTTTTGAGTACATTTCTTAATAATCTGTTGGAAGCTATATGGTATATCATCGGCATATTCTGATGGGTCTACCATTTCTTCTTGTAAATGTTTAATCGCAATCGCTACTGAAGTGTCGCCATCAAATGGTACTCGCCCAGTAATCATCTCGTACATTGTGATTCCCAATGAGTAAATATCGCTCTTCTTGTCGCTATAGCCACCACGCACTTGTTCTGGTGAACTGTAGTGTACTGATACCATAACGTTAGAGTTAATGGTGTTAGAAGATGCCACTCTAGCAATACCAAAGTCTGAAAGCTTTACTTTGCCGTCTGTTGAAATAATGATATTTTGAGGTTTGACATCACGATGTACAATATTGGCGTTGTGTGCTGCTTCGAGTCCCAAAGATACTTGAATAGCGATACTTGTCGCCTCTTTCACACTAAGCTTACCTTTTTTAGTAATGTAATCTTTAAGTGTAATACCTTCTACCAACTCCATTACGATATAATAGACGTTATTGTCATCTCCTACATCAAAAACATTAACGATGTTAGGATGCGATAGCCCTGCTGCCGCTTGCGCTTCTTTTCTGAACTTGCCAATAAAAGTCTTGTCTTCACAAAACTCTGCTTTTAAAACCTTAATAGCCACCAAGCGGTTTAGCTTATGGTCTCTTGCTTTATACACATCGGCCATTCCACCGCTGCCTATCTTCCCTATAATTTCATACCTTTCCGATATTACTGCGCCTTCTCTTAACATTCACTCACCTCTTCTATCTCTGGCTCAATCACAATCACTGCGATATTGTCTTTCCCGCCATTTTTATTTGCTCTATCCACCAGCACTTGAGCTGGATTATCATCTTCTGTAACTTGCTGCATTAATTCTTGCATTTCGTCATCAGCAACCATATTAGATAGACCATCTGAACACAAAATAATTTTTGCATTTTTTGTTAATTTCATATCGAAGAAATCAATCTCGACATCTTCCTTCGCCCCTAGTGCGCGAGTAATGATGTTCTTATCTGGATGCTTAACCGCTTCTTCTCTTTTAATCTCACCCAAACGAATCATCTCTTCTACTAGCGAGTGGTCTTTGGTCACTTGCTGGAGGTTGTCATCCATTACATACAATCTGCTATCTCCAACATTCGCCACATAGGCATAATGTCCAACGACTGTTGTCACCACCATAGTAGTTCCCATGCCCTTCATCTCGCTGTTGTTGCTTGCCTTTTTCAAAATCTGACTATTGGCATCTTCCATCGCGTGACGAATAATCTTAATTGGATTAAAATTTTGGTCTCGCTTGATTGACTCTAGAAGAATCTGTACCGCATAATTGGAAGCGAATCCGCCTGCTTTATGTCCCCCCATCCCATCTGCTACGATGAATATGTTGGGAAGATTTCCAATAGGTTGATCGGACGTATATATTTGGTCTTGATTGTCTTCGCGAATCTGACCAACATCTGTCGCCGAAAATAATTTCATTTTTTGCTCTCCCTTAATCTATTTCTTAGCTGCCCGCAGGCACCATCAATATCTCGTCCCATCTCTCTTCTAATAGTAACATTTATTCTATATTTTTCAAGCTTATTTTGAAATTTAGCAACATTTACCTTGTCCGATTGGACATATTTTCTTTCCCTAACAGGGTTCATTGGAATCAAGTTGACATGGCAGTTAATTCCCCTTAATAACGTTGCCAATTCTTCCGCTTCCGCCGACGAATCATTTACTCCTGCTGCCAAACTATACTCAAAAGTTAAACGCCGCTTAGTTTGTTCGTAATAATCTTTGCACGCTGCTATCACTTCATCTAATGGGTATGCTTGTTAATTGGCATCAATTCACTACGTCGCTCATCGTTGGCCGCATGAAGCGATAATGCTAGCGTGATTTGCAGCTTTTCTTTCGCCAATTCGTGTATCCGTGGAGTTATTCCGCACGTCGAAACCGTAATGTTTCGCTGGCTGATATTTAACCCGTTAGCATCACTTATCATATGGATAAAGCGAACCAACACCTCATAGTTGTCAAGTGGCTCACCCATACCCATAACTACAACATTAGAGACGCGCTCGTTGGTCTTGCGATCGATGATATAAATTTGCTCTAACATCTCGGCTACACTTAAATTTCTAACTAGTCCGCCAAGCGTCGACGCACAAAAGGTGCATCCCATTCGACATCCTACCTGCGATGAAATACACACTGTGTTACCATGTTGGTATTTCATCCAAACACTTTCGATAACATTGTCATCAAAAAGACGCAATAAGTACTTTTTGGTTCCGTCTATCTTAGATTCCTGACATTCAACTATCTCCATCGGCGTAATCGGATATTGCACTTTTAGCTTTTCACGCAATTCCTTGGACAAATTAGTCATCTCATCATAACTTGCGACTGTCTTAACATGAAGCCATTCGTATATCTGCTTCGCCTTAAAGGGTTTCTCGCCCATGCCGCTAATTACTTCTTTAAGTTCATCCATTGCCATTTCTCTTATATCTGCCGTTGTCATTATTTACCCGTCCTTCTTAATTTGGCAATAAAGAACCCGTCTGTTTTATGAACCCCTGGTAGTAATTGTAAATACCCTTGCTCGGTAGTTTCACTGCGTAATTCTTCGCACAAATGCGAATCCATATTTTCAAGCTGGTACGGATGATTTTCTGTAAACCATTCGATATTATCCATGTTCTCTTCCCTGCCAATCGTACACGTACTATAAATCAATGTTCCATCCTCTTTAACATACGCTGCGGCATTACTTAAAATTTTCCTTTGTAGAATTACTAATTCTTCAATCTTCGCTTTCGACGTTTTGTATTTGATATCTGGCTTCTTTGCAATAACGCCAAGACCAGAACATGGCACATCGCAAAGCACAATATCAGCTTTTTCTACGCTGCGAGCGTCAAATACGGTGGCATCTTTACGCCTTGCCACAACATTAATCACATTGGTTCTCTTAATGTTTTCATTAATTAATTCCACTTTATATTCCGTCAAATCGCGAGCTTCGACTTCTCCATACCCTTCCATCAGGTCAGCCACATGAATGGTCTTTCCTCCTGGTGCTGCGCACATATCGATAACATAATCGCCCTTTTTAGGTGCCGCTATCCTGCCAACTAACATGGAACTAACATCTTGTATCATAATGCATCCCATCTGAAATGCCGTCAGCGCGGAAATATAATTATAATCGGAAATGTAGTAAGCATCATTAAGATATGGTGCTCTTTTTACCGTGACCCCTTGCTTTTCTAATCTTCGCAGTGTCAGTTCTTTATCGATACGATATTGCAAACAGCGAATTGTCGTTGGGTGTTCTTTCAGAAAGTCCGCCAGCATCAATTCTGTATTCTCAAAACCGTATTGATAAATCCATTCCTCAACTAGCCATTGTGGCATTGAGTATTTGGTCGATAAATATAGGATTGGTTGTTCTATTGAAGGGAATGAGATATTGTCCTTGTTGCGCGAAATATTCCTTAAAATCCCATTAACAAATCCTTTAAGACTATAAAAACCTCTTTTTTGTGTCAACTTAACCGCTTCATTACAAATAGCCGAGTCTGGCACTCTATCCATATACTTCATCTGGTAAACACTACTGCGCAATATTTCTCGTACTAGCGGTTTCATTTTCTTAATCTTGACACTAGAAAATTGCTCGATAATATAATCCAACTGTAGCATGTATTCGATAGTACCCTCGCAAATTTTCGTGATAAATGCTCTATCCTGCTTGGGCAGATATTGATATTTCTCTAACGTATTGCGTATCGCAATATGGCTATACTCGCCGTCTCTATTAACTTCTAGTAAAATATTTAAAATTAGCTCTCTCGCAGTTACTGCATTTGCCATCTTTTATTTCCTCTCATATGCGAAATTATCATCCCAACATGTCTCCTTGCTTCACCTCAAAGCCTCTTAGAAAATCCGTTGTCCTCATTCGCTTTTTGCCTTCAAGTTGAAGCTCTGTAATTCCAAGTAAGCCTTCCTTTGTCTGTACCCAGATAGCTTCGTTATCAATTTTCACGATTGTCCCTGCCATCTCATCAAGTTGGCTAGGTGCTACGATAGCTTGCCATATCTTCAATGTTTTGCCTTTTATCTTAGTATAAGCACTTGGCCATGGGGCAAGCCCTCTAATTAATCTTTCGATTGTTATTGCTTCCTTAGCAAAGTCAATTTGACCCATTTGCTTCTTAATCATCTTAGCGTAAGGGGTTGGACTCATCTTTGGTTGCTTTTCATAGGTTACGTTTCCCGCCTCTATATCACTTAGTGTCACACTCAACAACTCAGCCCCCATTTGGCTTAATCGTTCAAATAGACTGCCGCCCGTTTCGTCGTCACTTAAAATCAATTCTTCTTTGGCAATCATATCTCCTGTGTCTATTCCCTCATCCATGCGCATAATTGTTACGCCAGATGTCTCTTCGCCATCGATAATCGCCCACTGAATAGGTGCTGCACCGCGATACTTAGGTAGTAACGATGCGTGTACATTAATACATCCGTACTTTGGCAAATTAAGAATTTCTGTTGATATAAGTTGCCCAAAGGCAACCACAACGATTACATCGGGATTCATCTTTTTAAGCAGCTCTACAAATTCCGCTACCCCAACTTTAAGTGGCTGATATACCTGCAACCCATGCTTGATGGCAACTTCCTTAACCGGTGTTTGACGCATCTCTTTTCCGCGCCCCTTGGGCTTATCTGGTTGCGTAACAACACCCACCACTTCATGCCCAGCGGCAACGATTGCCTCCAATGTTCCCACCGCAAAATCCGGCGTCCCCATAAAAACGACTCTCATCTATTCTTCATCCTCTTCTTCTAACGGGTTATCTAAAACTTCGCCCTCAACAAGTTCTGTATACAAAACTCCACTTAGGTGGTCATTTTCGTGCAATATTGCCCGCGTTTTCAAACCACTTGCTTCTACCGTAAATGGTTTCATATCTTCATCAAGCGCCTTTATAGTAACATTTTCTGCCCTCGTCACTTGCCCATGCTTACCAGGCAAACTCAAACATCCCTCGTCACCAGTTTGCTCGCCACTACTTGCCACAATCTCTGGGTTAATGAAAACTTGAATCTCTTCACCCTCAATATTGGCACTAAGGTCAATAACAAAAATCTGCTTTAGCATACCTACCTGTGATGCTGCTAAACCAACTCCTTGCTGTTCGTGCATAGTATCAATCATATCCGTAATCAATTCTTTGATTTTGGGTGTCATTTCTTCAATTTTGCGACATTTCTTTTCTAAGATTGGGTCGCCCATTATTCTTATTGTTCTAACTGCCATTTTATTTCTCCTCTGGTTGTTTTTTAGCAATATTTTCCCTAACACTACGGATCGCTACGCATCTATTAGTCAAACTGTATATACAAATCGTTGAATCCGCTATTTATCTCAATATAACGTTCCACCTCATCGCGAATCCATCTAAGCTCGTCGCGCTTTTCGCTCTTTAGGTACATGACCATACGATGTCTATCATTTATCTTCGCAACACTGTCTTTTGCTGGTCCAATTACCGAAACTCGTTTGCCTTTAGAAATTTTCAAGATGTATTTCTTGATATATTCCATTGCCAGTATTAACTGCTCTTCATTTTCACCGCTTGCCATTATCGCTAACATACCACAAACCGGAGGATATCCCAACAATTCTCGATAACTCATCTCTTCTTCATAAAAGGCCCAATAATCTTGACTTTGGGCTGTCTCGATACAGTAATGTTCGGGATTGTATGTTTGGATTAACGCTACCCCTTCATCATCTGCTCGCCCCGCTCGTCCAATCGCCTGCACTAGCAACTGAAATGTTCGCTCAGCACAGCGATAGTCATCTGCATATAGGGACAAGTCTGCCGCCAATATACCAACCAACGTGACTTTCTTAAAGTCGTGCCCTTTAACTATCATCTGCGTGCCAATCAAGATATCTGCTTCATGGTTTTCAAACGCTGACAAAATCTTGGCATGTCCGCCTTTTCTCGCCGTCGTGTCCATATCCATTCGCAAAACTTTCGCTTGCGGAAAATATTTGTTGATAATTTCCTCTATCTGCTGTGTTCCTGCCTTGAAGCCTCCAACATACGGTGATTCACATTTGGGACACTTTTTAACCATAGCCGTTTCATAACCACAATAATGGCAAGTCAATTTGCCGTTAGTATGAAGTGATAATGAAACATCACAGTGTGGGCATTTTGCCACATAACCGCACGAACGACAAGACACAAATCCCGCATACCCTCGACGGTTTAGAAATAACATTATTTGCTGTTCCTTCGCCAATGCATCTTCTATTGCCTTCGTTAATCTTCCACTTAAAATGGAATTATTGCCTGTTCTTAGTTCTGCCCGCAAATCAACGACTTCAACCTTTGGAAGCTCGCCTTTGCCGAATCGCTTAGTCAATTTAAATAGCGCATATTCGCCAATCTGACAGTTATAGTAACTTTCCAAAGACGGTGTTGCTGAAGCTAAGATAACTTTAGCATTCTCAATTTTGCCTCTGGCAACTGCCACTTCTCTAGCATGAAAACGTGGCGTTCCTTCGCTTTTGTAGGCACTTTCTTGTTCTTCATCAATTATTATCAATCCCAATTTTGCAAATGGTGCAAATAATGCCGAACGTGGTCCAATCATAATCTGAATATCGCCACGCCTAGCTTGTTCAAACGAATCTGAACGCTCTCCCTGTGACATCCGCGAATGAATAACTGCTATCTTTCCGCTAAATTGCTCGTAGAATCGGTTGACAGTCTGGTACGTCAATGCTATCTCTGGAATCAGTACTATTGCCTGCTTTTCTTTTGCTAAGACTTCTTCTATTAATCTGATATAAATATGAGTCTTGCCGCTGCCTGTTATCCCATGGATTAGACACGTACGGTTGGACCCTTTCCACTCTGCTTTAATCCCGTCAAATGCTTCTTGTTGCTGCTTACTTAACACGATTTCTTCGGTTCCTTCTGCCTTTGCTAAAAGGGGATTACGAAATACCTCGTGGCTTGTAATCTTTATAATGCCAGCATCTTCGTATGCCTTTATAGTAGTTCGAGCTACTTTTAAATCTTTTACGGCAACGGCTATCGGCAGGTTTTCATTTAGCATTAACGCTTTCAAAAAGCGCTCTTTTGCCACATGTCCTTTTTGCTTGGCTTCGCATCTTAGCTCTTCTGCTCGTTCTATATCAATCAGTAAACTGATTGTCTTTTTTTCTTTTATCTTAACCTTGTCGCGCACAGGCATCACGGTCTTTAGTGCTTGAATCATAGTCGAACCATATGCTTCTTTAATCCATGCTGCTAAAGCAATCATCTTGGATTCAATGGTTACTGCATCTGGTGAAATTTCGATGATTTTTTTAATCTTTGCCGTATCAAACGTTGTCCTTGCCGACAACCCTACCACGTATCCGCAAGTCACTTTGTTCCCTCGTCCAAAAGGGATTGCCACTCGCATACCGTTTTCGATTTGCCCGCTTAACTCTTCGGGAATCTCATACTGGAAATGTACGATCCAATTTTTCATGACTGATATCCACAATGATATCGGCATATTTTTCTTTCATCGCTCACCTGTGTTTTATCTATTCTCCAGAATTTCACGAATTATTACTCGTTCATCCATCGGGTATTTCTTGCCATTTATCTCTTGATAATCTTCGTGCCCTTTGCCCGCTAATATAACAATATCGTCGGGCTGCCCATTACTTATCGCATATGCTATCGCTTCTTTTCTATCGATAATTTCTACGTATTCTCCCTCTGTTTTGGACATCCCTGCTTTGATGTCGTCGATGATTGCTTGAGGGTCCTCATCACGCGGATTATCCGAGGTAATAATTGATAAATCTGCCAGTTCCCCCGCCATCTCGCCCATCTCAAAGCGCCTGTCACGCGAACGCTTGCCACCACATCCAAAGAGGCACACCAAACGGTTGTGTTCGTATTCACTCAGAGTCCTTAGAAGGCTTTCAAGGCTCATTGCATTGTGCGCATAATCAATCATCAAGGTGAAATCGTCGGAAACTTTTATCATCTCAATACGGCCTTTGACACTGGCTTCTTTGAGGGCCTTTTGGATTTTCTCTTGCGCCACGTTGAAGTGTCGACAAACAGCAATCGCTGTCAAGGAATTATAAACGCTAAACTGCCCTGGCATCGGTATCTCCACCGCGAAATCCATCTTACCCTTAACTTGATAAGCCACGCCTAAGTACCCTGCACCCTTTGCCAGATGAATATCTTCAGCTCGCAAATCCGCATCTTTGCTTAGACCAAATGTCTCTAGTTTGCAAGTATGTCCTTCAATAATTTCAGTAAAATGCTTGTCGTCAGCATTAACAATCCCCAAACGGCACTGACTAAGCAACATCTTCTTACACTCCATGTAGTGTTCAAAACTTTTATGCTCGTTTGGTCCTATATGGTCTGGTTCTATGTTCGTGAAAATCCCAATCTCAAAGGTGAATCCTGCCGTTCTATCAAGCATCAAACCTTGAGAAGATACTTCCATTACCGCCACATCGCAACCAACATCTAACATTTCTCTAAAGTATTGTTGCACTGTAAAAGACTCTGGAGTGGTATTTGCTGCTGGAATAACCTTGTCGCCAATAATCGCCTCTATCGTTCCAATCAATCCTACTTTATATCCTGCATTTTCAAGAATCGACTTAACCATATATGTCGTCGTCGTCTTTCCCTTTGTGCCTGTTATGCCAATGACCTTGAGTTCTCTCGCCGGATGTCCAAAAAATGCCGCCGAAATAAGCGCCATGGCATATCTACTATTTGATACCTTAATAACTGTAACATCCGCTGGCACCGTCACTGCCTCTTCTACTATTAAAACCTTCGCTCCCTGCTTGATGACGCCTGGTACAAATTCATGCCCGTCAACTACTGCTCCGCGTACACAGATAAATAACGACCCTTCTTTTACTTTACGGGAGTCGTTCACCACATCTGTAACTTCTATATCTATATTTCCGTTTAAACATTCATAATCAAGCCTCTCTAATAACGTCGAAAGTTTCATAAAATGCCTCCATTTTTATTGCTCTTTATTTACATAACTTCTCAAGTTATAGAATACCATAATCGCCTGTCCTTTTCAATAGAACAACATCTGAGTCTTACCGTTGCACACCACTTGTAAGAGTGCTATACTTTACTTTATCAAAGCAAACTAATCGCGTGTACAGAAAGGACCTAACATGAAGTATTCTAATCGAATTTTAAATACTCCTCCATCATTCACTAGGCGTATCTTAGCTGCCGCTGCGGACCCTAGTATTATTTCTTTTGCTGGCGGACTACCAAACCCTAACTCGTTTCCGATGAACGACCTTCAAGATTCGCTTGATCGTGTTATCGGCGAGTACGGCGATAAACTTTTCCAATATGCAACAACTCCTGGTTATGAACCTCTGCGTCAATATATTGCTGACAAATACAACAAGCAACATCAGCTCGACCTAAGTGCTGATGATATCTTGATCACAACTGGTTCTCAACAAGCACTAGACTTAATCGGCAAGGCCGTATTAGATGAAGGCGATGGATTAATTATCGAAGAACCTGGTTACCTTGGTGCCATTCAAGCATTTTCCATTTATCAACCAGATTTTATCACTGTTCCACTAGAGGAACATGGGCTTAATATCGATGCCCTCAAAGAAGCACTCAATACCCCTCATACGAAGTGTATCTACACCGTGCCAAACTTCCAAAATCCCTCTGGGCTTACTTATTCAAAAGAGAACCGTTTGGAAATGGCAAAAGTCTTGGAAGATAAGGATGTTTTCCTAATTGAAGATGACCCTTATGGGGATTTGCGTTTTAGAGGCGAGGCTCTACCGTATATCGGTGTCAATGACAGCGAACACAGCATTTTGTTAGGCAGCTTTTCCAAAACTATAACTCCTGGTATGCGTCTTGGCTTTATCATCACTCGTAACAAGGAATTGATGGAACATATCAACATCGCTAAGCAAGCAAGTGATTTGCACACTAGTATTTTTTCTCAAATTGTTATCTATGATTATCTAATACACAATGACTACACTGGTCACATCGAAAAAATTATTAAAATGTACCGCGAGCAGGCGGACACGATGTTAAATGCTATGGATAAATATTTCCCTAAGCATGTACAATACACTAAACCTGACGGCGGAATGTTCATCTGGGCAACTTTACCAGAAGAACAATCAGCGATGGATTTGTTCCAACGGGCCATGAAAGAAAATGTTGCTTTTGTACCTGGTAATCCTTTCTACGTTGATAAAGATTCGGTAAATACCTTGCGTTTGAATTACACTAACTCGACTGATGAGATGATTGATGAAGGGATTAAGCGCTTGGGAAATATTATGTAAATGGTGTTTTTCTAAAATTAAAAACCTTAAAACCCGACTGTATAATACATACGCTCCAAAAGAAACAAATCTCTCCTTGACTATATGACAAGGGGAGATTTTTGTCACCAAACGACCTATTCTTTCGTGTTTATAGTGAAAGGAGTTGATGAACTTGGATAATTCAATTCAATCGGCCGATGAAATTGAATACGTAATAACAACCTACAGCGATATGATTTTTAGGGTTTGCCTTGTTATCCTTTGCAATGAAGCAGATGCAAAAGATGCCACGCAAGAAACTTTCCTAAAGTACATAACAAAAGCTCCTAGCTTTAATGACTCAGAACATCAAAAAGCTTGGCTAATTCGAGTCGCTACCAACATTTGCAAAGATATGTGCCGCTTTAAAAAACGACATACACATGTGAATATTGATGAGCTTTCTGACTATTACCAAATGCCCGAAAGCGCTGGTATCCTGGAAGATGTTTTGTCTCTTCCGCCAAAATACAAAGTTGTCATATATATGTACTATATAGAGGGCTACGATGTTACTAACATTGCGAGCATTGTCGGAATTTCTGTTTCTGCTACTAAGAAACGATTGCAACGTGGTCGCGAAATGTTGAAACTAGAATATAATTAAGGAGGATTATCATAATGAAAGAACAAGAATTGAAAAAAACATTATCAGAAATAAATGCAAAAGACGATTTGAAACAACAGCTAATCGAAAATTGTGAAGCTGCTGGCAACACAACTAATTCACAAAAGAAAAACAAGAACCCAAGAAAATTTACCAAAGTTGCCGTAGTCGCCGCTTCATTAGCCGTTGTCATCTTAACCACCACTGTCTATGGTGACACCATCTATCATAAGGTCCGTGAAGTAATCTTAGGCGACCACTCACTTTATATCTCAACTAGTGTGCAAACCGACGAAGATAATACGATAGAGCATATCTCTGCCCAGATCGTGGGTGAGATATTTGACGAAGACTTGGCTGGCTCGCACGAGATGTCGGTCGAAACATTTTCTACCTTGGCCGAAGCCCAAGAAAAACTTTCTTTTGACCTTAACATTTCCGATTACCTTTTGGAAAATTACGATTTGAGCAGCGTCGAATTATATACCATTGGCGATATCCAAAGCCTTGACGTTTCCTTTATGAAGGACGGAGTTCCTCTTCATCTATTGGCATCGCCAGTCGGCACGAGTGCTCATGTTGCTTCCGACGTTGAATCGGAAATAACCACCGTGGACGTACAAGGCAATGAAGGAACCGTTTCTGCTTATAATTTGCTCTTTGAACTTGACGGCGTACAATACGCATTCTCTCCAGCTTCTGGAGAAGATATCGATAGTCGTGATGAACTTACGAAAATCGCTGACTCTTATAAATAAAAATTTGTCACTTCGTCACCTACGGAGTGAAGTGCAAAAAAAGCCCAAAGTGCAAGCACTTTGGGCTTTATAATGTATCTAAGCTATAGTTAGTATCCTATCTTA
>JGI994J12354_10000199_pt1 | contig 58142 bp, 57 predicted proteins | sample IntmicLarv3ML3BL_FD_12354 | JGI IMG/M metagenome (IMG submission 12354) | reverse complement strand
CCTTGTTATCCTCAATAAAAGAGAGTAGATATGGCTTATCATATCTACTCTCTTTATTTGCTTTTTCTCTTTATTTGCTTTTTCTCTTTATTTGCTTTTTCTCTTTATTTGCTTTTTCTCTTCATTTGCTTTCTATTTACTCTGTGTTTGCTCTTTTATTTTCGCCTTGACTCTTCTCTTTTCTCTTGGCTCCCGTTCTTATTCTACCTTTGCCTTCTGACTCCGTCCCTTCTCACCTAGGGTTCTCTTTTCACACACTTTCACGTGGGCGCCGTATCCTCCGAACCAATTTGGGCCAAAATGGAACTCATACAGAACGGTACATCTGCCCGGCGTCCTCTTTCTTTGTCGATTCTTTTAAACTTAGCACCTCAACTCTTGTCACATTAGAAGCAAATCGTATTTCTATCATATCGCCAACCTTTACTTCAGCGCCGGCCTTCACAACTTTTTCATTTAACATTACCCGCCCCGCATCACAGGCCTCATTCGCAATCGTTCTGCGCTTAATAATGCGCGATACTTTTAAAAACTTGTCAATCCGCATCTTTGCTCACCTCAAATTCTATTTCTTTTTCCTTAGTATATCATAAACATCTCAAAAAATATATCGTTTGCCCACATCGAATAATTGTAAAACCGCGCCTTTTTTGATATCATGTTGGTAATTGACACAAATCCAAAGGAGGGCTGAACGATAATGAACCTGACCGATTTAAAATACGTTATTGAAATCGACCGCTGTGGGTCTATCTCCCTAGCGGCAAAGAACCTCTATGTGGCACAGTCAAACTTAAGCCGTGCCGTAAAAGAGCTGGAGAAAGAATTCAACATCACCCTCTTTCAACGTACTTCCAAAGGCGTTGTGACCACCCGGGAAGGGCAGCGATTTTTAATTTATGCACAAGAAATTCATTCTCAGGTAAAAAATATGCTCGAAGAGTATTCCAACCTCTCCGACAATGGTATTAGCTTGAAAATGTCCGTTCCCCGCGCAGCATATATATCCGAAGTTTTTCGCATCTTCATGGAGGAAAAAAAAGATAAAGAACATGTGCGCATCCATTATGAAGAAACCAACACTATGAAAACCATCCGCAACGTATTGGATCATCATCATGATATCGGTATCATCCGCTACAACTCCTTGCATGAGGGATACTATCTATCCTTGCTGAAACTCAAAAATTTACAGCACCGCTTGATTCTTGAATTTGACTACCTGCTTCTGACGTCAAAATATAATGACATTGCCTCACGGCATATTCGCTCCAATGATGACTTGGATGGCTGTACGGAAATCGTTTTTGCAGATAACCGTCTACCTTCCGGAGAATATGTCGACCTCACAGATAACGATCGGGATGAGCGTTATCAAAAGAAGGTAATCTATGTTTACGACCGCGGTACAGCAATGGAGTACCTCGCAATGATTCCAAATACCTTCATGTGGACGTCTCCCATGCCCCAACCGACACTCGATCGCCTGGATTTGGTTCAGCTTCGTTGCGGCGCATTTGCCCAATACATGAAAGACGTGATGATTTTCAAAGAAAACCATGTCCAAAAACAATTGGAGCGGGAATTTCTCAGAGTTTTACGGGAAAAAACCCGAGAATATGGGGTTTATTTTTAATACATATCAAATTCGGATGACCGCTCACCAAGTAATTGCTGACCGGTCATCTTTTTTTCAACAAACAAAAAGATGTTTCTTCTCTCGAAAAATATATTTGAAAAACTTCACAATCATACCGCCTCTCCGCTTGCTTTTATCCAGAAACCATACTTTGCTCCATCTCTATTTTATGGCAAAGCACTGGAAATTGCACAAAAACAGTTCTTTCAAATCATAAGATATGTCCAAAAAAATCTATTCTATTTTCTCGCCCTCTAAAACAACNCCTGTTTCAANTCTAATTATCATGCAATTTTGCCAACAAATTCTCTTTTCGAAATAAAATATAAAAAAAATAACTATATCAATTTTGATATGGAATCCCAACAAAATCGGCATGAGTTGGATTGCCGTTTTTCATTGTAAAACAAAAAAACTGATGCTACTATTAGCTTACGAGCCGGATGTACGAAATATAGTGCATACCACAAGCTCCTCTTACAAAAGCAAATCTCTTGTAATGCATAATTAATTCAAGGCGGGTTATATCATCCATGGATGGCTGCAGCCTATTCCCATCTCAATTATTTACGGTTACATGAGATCCTTTGAAATAAAGCACATTGCCAATACTATTCTTCGGGTTCTTCGCGCTAACTATATTCATTCACAACTGTACAAGAACCTGAATACAAAACACAAGGGGGAAAACATATGGCTGAAAAGAAGAAAGTTAAAAAAGAGACACCTGTTAGACCCGAAATTGTAAACAGTGTAGAAACATTGAAATTGCGCATTGATGAAATCAAAGAAGCGCAAAAGATATTCTCAACCTACACGCAAGAGCAGGTTGACAAAATATTCTTGGCCGCGTCCACTGCTGCCACAAAAAACAGAATTCCATTGGCAAAAATGGCAGTTGAAGAAACAAAAATGGGCGTTGTCGAAGACAAGGTTACAAAAAATCATTTTGCTTCTGAGTACATATACAATGCATATAAAGACACACAAACCTGCGGCGTTCTTGAGGATGATCAGGCTTTCGGCTTCCGCAGAATTTATGAGCCCGTTGGCGTAATTGCCGCGGTTATTCCAACAACAAATCCAACTTCCACAGCTATTTTCAAAGCATTGATTTGTCTTAAAACAAGAAACGGTATTATCGTTTCTCCCCATCCGGGCGCAAAAAATTGTACGATCGCCGCATTAAAAATCGTATTGGACGCAGCAGTTGAGGCAGGTGCACCGGAAGGTATTATTGCATGGATTGATGAACCATCCATCGAAATGTCTATGGAAGTTATGAAAGATTGTGATATGGTCTTGGCAACAGGCGGTCCGGCCATGGTAAAATCCGCTTATTCCTCAGGGAAACCCGCCGTTGGCGTTGGTAACGGAAACACACCCGCCGTTATTAGTGAAACTGCAGACCTGCTTATGGCAGTTAACTCAATTATTCACTCCAAAACCTTTGATAACGGCACAATCTGCGCATCTGAGCAGTCGGTCATTATCGAAGAAAAGGTATATGAGGCCTGCAAAAAAGAATTTGCAACAAGAGGTTGCTATTTCTTGAATGATAAAGAAAAGGAAATGGTTCGCGCGATTATTTTAAATGCAGCAGGCAATATCAATGCGCAAATCGTCGGCCGTACGCCTTCTCAAATCGCACAGTTGGCTGGATTTGAGTGTTCAAAAGACGTAAAAATCCTGATCGGCGAGGTCGATGAAGTAGATGTTACCATCGAACCGTTTGCACATGAAAAATTATCTCCAATCTTGGCAATGTATAAGGCGAAAGACTATGATATCGCTTTGGAAATCGCAGAAAGATTGGTTATCGACGGCGGTATCGGCCATACTTCTGTACTGTATGTGGATCCTGTAAAAGCGCCTGACAAAGTGAAAAAGTTTGAAGACAGCATGAAAACATGCCGTATCTTAATCAACACACCTTCCTCTCAGGGCGGTATCGGTGATTTATATAACTTCAGACTCCTTCCTTCCTTGACACTAGGCTGTGGCTCATGGGCGGGCAATGCTGTTTCCGATAACGTAGGCGTAAAAGAACTGCTGAATATCAAAACAGTTGCCGAAAGGAGAGAAAATATGCTTTGGTTTAGAACGCCTGAAAAAGTTTATTTTAAAAAGGGTTCTTTGGGTGTTGCTATTAAAGAATTAAAAGACGTTTACAGCAGAAAGAAAGCGTTCATCGTGACTGATACTTTCCTGTATAAAAACGGCTACACCAATGCAATTACGGACCATTTGGACGATATGGGCATTTCGCATCATACCTTCTTTGAGGTAACACCTGATCCGACACTGACCTGCGCAAGAGCGGGCGTTGCAGCTCTTGAAGCTTTCCAGCCGGATGTTATCATCGCTGTCGGCGGCGGCTCCGCAATGGATGCTGCAAAGATTATGTGGATTATGTATGAACACCCCGAATGCGACTTTGCAGATTTAGCGATGCGCTTTATGGATATTCGTAAACGTGTTTATGGATTCCCGAAAATGGGCGAGAAAGCCCTCATGGTATCCATCGCGACATCTTCCGGTACGGGTTCTGAGGTAACACCTTTTGCGATTATCACAGATGAAACAACACAGACCAAATACTCCATCGCTGACTATTCACTCTTGCCAACCATGGCTATCAGTGATGCCGATTTGATGATGGATCAACCAAAAGGCTTAACAGCAGCCTCCGGTATCGATGCCTTAACACATGCATTGGAAGCTTATGTTTCGATGTTTGCAACAGATTACACCGATGGCCTTGCTCTAAGAGCGGCAAAATTGGTATTCGAATATCTGCCTCGGGCGTACAAGAGCGGTCGTGACGATGTCGAAGCTCGTGAAAAAATGGCTGCCGCATCTACCATCGCAGGTATGGCGTTTGCAAATGCATTCCTCGGCATATGTCACTCTATGGCACATAAGCTGGGCGCGCACCACCATGTACAGCACGGTGTTGCAAATGCGTTGCTTATCACCGAAGTTATGAAATACAACGCAGTGGACGCACCTACAAAAATGGGTACATTCGCTCAATATAAATACCCTAACACACTCGCCAGATATGCAGAAATCGCTTCTTACTTAGGCTGCCCTGGCAAAAATGATCAAGAGAAATTTGAAAGTTTACTCGCAAAAATCGAAGAATTGAAAGCAACCATTGGCATCGCAAAATCCATCAAAGAACATGGTGTTGATGAAAAAGCATTCTTTGACTTGATTGACGTTATGTCCGAAGAAGCTTTCGACGATCAGTGTACAGGTACAAACCCTAGATATCCATTGATTAGTGAAATCAAGGGTCTCTATACAACAGCTTACTACGGCAACAAGAAATAAACCTTTTCTCATCGCTTTTGACAAAAGCAAAAGCGATACTATTATCTTTCTCATCTCAAGGAAGCCCGCTGATTCAGCGGGCTTCTTGTCATCTGATGATATATGCTCATCTCATCCTATATTCGTCTTTCGGAAAATCCTTTCCCAGACGCTTTCACACTCGAATCTTCGCTAAAATAAAATATAAAAAAGGATATGGTATTGGCCAACCCTGACGTATATGTCAAGAGACCATCCATATCCTCTATCGTTCAATGATGTAAAATCGAATTATTTGTTAACCGCGTCTTTTAAAGCCTTACCAGCTTTAAATCTAGGTGCTTTAGATGCAGGAATAGGCATAGCTTCGCCTGTCTGAGGGTTTCTGCCTTCACGCGCTGCTCTTTCAGCTACGTCAAATGTGCCAAAGCCAACCAACTGTACTTTACCGTTTTTCGCCAATTCAGCTGTAACTACTTCTTCAAACGCCTTTAATGCTTTTTCTGCGTCCTTTTTGCTCATTTCAGCTTTTTCAGCCATTGCTACTACTAATTCAGATTTGTTCATACTCTTTTTCCTCCTCGTAAATGTACGATTTATTTTTTATATTCCTCGTGACAAAGGGTCTCCTTCGCCTTGTCCCACAGAAAATTCAATTCCTCCAACGGCATGTCCACAAACCGTTTTTCCATCGAAATCAACGAATTTTCAACGTACTCAAATCTATTTATAAACTTTTTAGCCGCTTTTGTCAAGGCAAACTCAGGATTTATTTTCAAAAAACGTGATAAATTCACCATTGCGAACAAAAAATCACCAAATTCCTCTTCCATAGCACCATCTTGCTTCAAAACAGCCTCTTCCAGCTCGGCACACGCCTCCTTGACTTTCTCCATTGCCTCTTGCCAATTTTCGAAATCAAAACCAACATCCGCCGCCTTTTTTTGCACCTTTTTTGCATAAGTTAATGCGGGCAATGCCATCGGCACATTCTTCAAAACTTCTGTTTGTGTTTCTATTTTTTTCTCCTTTTTCTTCAGTTCTTCCCAGTTGATCAAGACTTCCTGCACAGAGTCTGCCACACCTTCCCCAAACACATGCGGATGCCGGTAAATCATCTTTTCGCATATTCCGCCAATCACATCCTCTATAGAGAAACTCCCCTTCTCCTGCTCAATTTGTGCATGAAAAACCACCTGCAGCAAGACATCGCCCAACTCCTCTTTCAAGTTCGCCATGTCATTCTTATCAATCGCATCCACCACTTCATAGCTCTCCTCCAACATCGCCTCTCTCAGCGTGGCATGTGTTTGTTCTTTGTCCCACGGGCAACCACCTTCACCCCGAAGCTTTGCAATGATGCCGACCAAGTCCTTTAAAGCGTACTCTTTCTCCAAAGCCCTACTCCTCCTCGATTTCGCGGGACAATATCAGTCCCATGCGTTATGCAACACCTATAAACATTTTCTCATTCCTATACATAAAAACGGCGTTTTTCCCCTTTTTCAGAAATTCATTTTATGATATGATTATTTTATCAAATTTTCCGCCGGAAGAAAAGTCGGAAAATCTTTTGTTTTAAGCGCTTTATTTTTTCATTACAGTCATGAAAGATAGAGAATCCAACTATTTTTATCGGGAGATAAAAATAAAGAAAGGGAGAATTGTATGTTCCGTATTGTAGATAAAAAAACCCTGAATCCGGCAGTCACACTGTTGGAAATTGAAGCCCCCTTTGTTGCAAAAAAGGCACAGGCAGGGCAATTCATTATTTTCCGCATAGATGAATATAGCGAGCGTGTTCCTTTGACCATTGCGGATTATGACCGCACAAAAGGCACTGTCACGATTATTTTTCAAAAAGCCGGCCTTTCCACAAACCTTCTTGCAGCAAAAAATATCGGCGATTCCATTCAAGATTTCGTGGGTCCCCTGGGTGTTGCAACAGAATATGAAGGCATGAAAAAAGTAGCTGTTGTCGGCGGCGGCGTTGGCTGCGCCATCGCCTATCCACAGGCAAAAGCATTGCATAACTTGGGCATCGAAGTTGATGTTATTGCAGGCTTTCGTAGCAAAGACATTGTGATTTTAGAAGAAGAAATGCAACAATCCTCCAGTCATTATTATTTGATGACGGATGATGGTTCCCATGGCGAAAAAGGATTTGTTACAAATAAATTGAAATCGCTGATTGATGGCGGTAACCATTATGATACTGTCATTGCCATCGGCCCGATTCCTATGATGAAATTTGTCAGTCTGCTGACGAAAGAATATGGGATTCATACCATCGTTAGTCTGAATCCCATCATGATTGACGGTACCGGCATGTGCGGCGGCTGCCGTGTAAGCGTAGATGGCAAAATTCAGTTTGCCTGCGTCGATGGCCCCGATTTTGACGGCCATAAAGTCGACTACGATGAATTGATTAATCGAAATTCTGTTTACAAACAGACAGAGGCGGCGTATGCAAAAGACCACGTTTGCCGTATGGACAAAATGGCAGAAGAATTGATTCAGGGGGTATAGGCGAATGGCAAATATGAGTTTGGAAAAAATAAAAATGCCTGAGCAGGCACCCAATATGAGAAACAAAAATTTCGAAGAAGTCACCCTTGGCTACACTTCAGAAATGGCCATAGAAGAGGCCGCTCGCTGTCTGAACTGCAAACATAAACCTTGCATCAACGGCTGTCCTGTAAATGTATATATCCCTGAATTTATTCAAGAAGTGGCAAAAGGCGATTTTATGAAGGCATACGAAATCATCACCTCCACCAACGCCCTGCCCGCCGTTTGCGGACGTGTCTGTCCGCAAGAAAGCCAATGCGAAGCAAAATGCATACGCGGTGTCAAAGGCGAAGCCGTTGCAATTGGACGCCTGGAGCGGTTCGTTGCTGATTGGTATATGAAAAACGGTACACAGCTACCGAAAAGGCCGAAACCCAACGGCAAAAAAGTTGCAGTCATCGGCTCCGGCCCCTCCAGCCTGGCTTGTGCGGGGGATTTGGCGAAAAAAGGATATGACGTGACTGTCTTTGAGGCCTTCCATAAGGCCGGCGGCGTTTTGGTCTATGGCATCCCCGAGTTCCGTTTGCCAAAGGCAATCGTGCAAAAAGAAATTGATACGCTCGCTCATCTGGGCGTCAACATCATGACAAATATGGTTATCGGCAAAGTCCTATCTATAGACGAAATCATGACTGATATGGGCTTTGATGCCGTATTCGTGGGTACTGGTGCCGGCCTTCCCTCTTTCATGGGTATCCCCGGCGAAGCCTTGGTTGGTGTATACTCCGCCAATGAATACTTAACCCGCGTAAACTTGATGAAAGCATATCTGTCTGATTATGATACACCAATTCGCAAAAGCAAAGCCGTTGCCGTTGTCGGCGGCGGAAACGTGGCTATGGATGCCGCACGCTGTGCGAAACGCCTCGGTGCAGAAAAAGTGTATATCATCTATCGGCGTTCAGAGGCGGAAATGCCCGCGCGTCTGGAAGAAGTACACCACGCAAAAGAAGAGGGCATTGAGTTTCATCTCTTACGCAACCCCGTGCAAATCCTAAACGATGGCAATGGTCAGGCTTGCGGCATCGAATGTCTAAAGATGGAACTTGGCGAACCCGATGCAAGCGGAAGGCGCTCTCCCGTTGCAATAGAAGACTCAAATTATATCATCGATGTGGATACCGTAGTCATGTCCATCGGGACTTCTCCAAACCCTTTGATCAGAAGCACCACCAAAGGCCTTGAAGTCAACCGTAGGGGCTGCTTGGTTGTCAACGAGGAAACAAACCAAACAACCAGAGAAGGTGTTTACGCGGGCGGCGACGCCGTAACAGGCGCTGCAACAGTTATTCTCGCCATGGGCGCAGGAAAAAAAGCTGCGGAGGCTATTGATGTATACTTGGCTTAAACAAACAAATCATAGCCTATAGGCAAGATGGCATTACCTCTGCAAACAAGAACACTCAGAATTTCATCTGAATTTTCTGCTTGCACCCGTCAATCTCCACTTTTGATTATTTCTAAAAGACAGCAAATCAACTCTATGCTGTCTTTTTATTTTTCTCTTGACATAGACGCTGCGTCAAGATATATCCTATACTTGAAAGCTTTCAAATACAATCCCCAGGAGGATACCCATGGAATATTCTATTCAAACCCTATCAAAACTCTCCGGCATCTCTACCCGTACTTTGCGGTGGTATCACGAGAAGCAGTTACTTTTGCCTAAATACGTTGGCGAAAACGGTTATCGCTATTATGGTGAAGATGAGATAAATCGCCTTCAACAAATATTACTCTATCGGGAAATGGGCGTTTCCCTCACCCTTATCGCGCAGCTATTGGATTCTCCTGACCACAGCCGCCTGAACACACTAAAAGAGCACCTAGCAGCTCTAAACGAAGAACAAAAAAGAATTCATGCCCTGATGAAAACAGTGCATCGAACCATCGACTCCATTGAAAGGAACGAAATGATGACAGATAAAGAAAAATTCGAAGCATTCAAAAGAAATTCCATTGAAAAAAATGAACGACTCTATGGAAAAGAAATTCGTGAAAAATACGGAAATGAAACCATAGATAAGGCAAATGCACATGCGCTGCATTTGACGCAGGCAGAATGGGAAGAATGGACAGAAATAAAAGATACAATCAGCGCCCGTCTGATTCAGGCGATAAAAAATGGAACTTCACCTTTATCCGCAGAAGGAAATGAAATCGCCCTTCTCCATAAAAAGTGGCTCTCTTTCACAAATAAAAATTATTCCACCGAAATGCATCATGTCCTCGCCAACATGTACCTAAGCGATACCCGCTTTCAATCCTTTTATGACGAAGAACACGACGGCTGTGCAGAATTCTTAAAAACTGCCATCCATGCCTGGATTTAATTGAAATCCAACTTGGCGATTGTTGCAACATCTGTTATAATACCTCTTAAGAAAACAAGGCATTAGCTTGAATATAACTTCTAGGAGGAAATCATTATGAAAATTGCAGTACTTCCCATGGGCGCTATCGGTACCAATTGCTATGTTATCTCGGATGAGAACGGCATTGCGGCAATCATTGACTGTGATGGTGATCCAACGCCATTATTTGGCTATATCACCGAAAACAACCTAACGCCGACTCATATTCTTTTGACACATGGACACTTTGATCATATCGGCGCTGTGCGCATCGTTCAGGAAAAATATGACTGCAAGGTATATGCAGGCGAGAAAGAATCCCGTGTTCTTTCATCCGCGGAAATCAACCATTCCCTTTACTCCGGCACACCGCTCACCATCGAACCGGACGCATGGGTTTCTGATGGGGAAATCATTCATGTGGGTATGCTGGAATTTAAAACCATGTTCACTCCAGGGCATACAGAAGGCAGTGTCTGCTTTATCTGCAATGACTGCATCTTCTCGGGGGATACACTGTTTCAAGGTTCCTGCGGCAGAACAGATCTCGCGACAGGCGATTGGGCAACCATCATGCAGTCGCTGAAACGTTTGAGAGACCTTCCCGGAGATTATCATGTTTATCCCGGACACGGCCCTCACACAACGTTGGAAGCCGAACGTCTCTCTAACCCCTATATGTAAATAAAAAAGGACATCTGCTCTCAATTTTTTGAAAGCCGATGTCCTTTTTATTTCGAAACAATAAATATTATGCCTTCTTGCCGTACAAGTATCTATAAGCAACCGCTGCAATTGCCGCTCCAAGCAACGGGCCGACAACAAATACCCATACATCAGACAACGCAGCTCCTCCGGCAAATAATGCCGGTCCAATGCTTCGTGCCGGATTTACGGATGTACCCGTCAGCGGAATCCCCACAATGTGCACAAACACAAGTGCAAGACCAATGACGATGCCCGCTACGCTTCCTTTGCTTCCATCTCCGGTAACACCAAGAATAACAAAAACAAAAAAGAACGTCAGAATCACCTCAATCATAATAGAACCCGCGACTCCCAATGCCGCTGTTCCATTGCTCCCAAGACCCCCTGTCAAATCGGGCATTCCCATACCCATCAACACCTTCAGCAATGCCGCACCAATCACCGCACCAATCACCTGCGCACCAACATAACCCGCAAAGTCATTGGCCGATAGGCGCTTGTCGATAAACATCGCCAACGAAACTGCCGGATTTAAGTGACAGCCTGAAATGTTCCCAATTACATACGCTGTTGCAACGATGGATAAACCAAAACATAGCGCCACAGCCAAATGCCCTCCCGGAACATCACATCCCAATACCGTCGCACTTCCGCACCCCATAAACACCAGCGTCATCGTGCCGATTACCTCGGCAACATACCTTTTCATCTTTTCCATGCATATTTCCTCCTTTGTTTTATCTCAAAAAGAAGTATACCATAAACAAAATGTAAAAAAAAGGATGAAACGTCCATTTATTATTTTTTTGCGATGCATATTGTAACTTCATAGCGCCTTGACATCCAAAATCTGACAAGCGCCTTTCTTTATTTTTGCAAAGGACACAACCGCTTTTGAAGAGAGAAAATATGCCGCCATCGACATTGCGGCAAGCACATGTTCTAACACCATAAAAAATTATGACTATTCAATGTCCTCCAAATTCTTCATGCCTGTTTAAGACAATTTCTCTGACAAATGTATATTTCTCCGAAATACCGCCCCCGCAGATATCATATTTATGACAACTAAAAAACGCCGCAAACCCTTGTGTTCACTGAGTTTACGGCGTTTTATTTTCTCAAGCGGGTGAAGGGAATCGAACCCTCGTGTTCAGCTTGGAAGGCTGACGTTCTACCATTGAACTACACCCGCATGAAAACGAACCAGGAGGGATTCGAACCCCCGACCCACGGCTTAGAAGGCCGTTGCTCTATCCAGCTGAGCTACTGGTTCATCGCAATCACGCAAATGATATTATGCCACAAAAACGGTCGTTCGTCAACACTTTTTCGATATTTATTTTTTCGGCAAAAAACATACTACCTTCTGCGCAAAAACATATCTTCCCTGTGGTATTCCATAATCGCACACTCCACATACCCATTCTCGACCGCAAGAATGGCGAAAGTGGGCACTGTACTGTCTCTGGGAGCAGAAATACTGCCGGGATTGACCATCATCAACGCCCCTCTATGCACCGATACAGCACGGTGTGTATGTCCATATAGCACAACATCCGCGTCCATCTCTTGGGCTCGATAAGCAAGGTTTAATACCCCGTTGTGTACCCCCTGCCGATGCCCATGTGTCAACAAAAACCGCACACCTTCGGCAGACACCATCCTCTCGGACGGCGTATCTCCACCATAATCATTGTTGCCTTTTACCCAATGAAACGCCAGCATCGGAAACAAATCCGCAAGCTCTCTTGCATCCGCATCGTAATCGCCCAAATGAAATACCATATCCGCATACTCACCAATACGCTTTAGCACATTTCGTGCATATTCCGTATATCCATGCGTATCGCTAAAAACAATGATCTTCATTTTCACAATTCCTTTTTCAATTGCTCTTTCATCTTACGCAGTGCCTTACCCCTATGGCTAATGCCATTTTTGACTTCCGGAGACAGCTCCGCCATATATTTCCCTTCTTCGGGTACATAAAAAATCGGATCGTAGCCAAATCCATTTTCCCCTTTGGCTTCCCAACCAATGATTCCTTCGACCGTATCATAACTAATCAACCGCCTGCCATCGGGAAATGCCGCCGCAATACAACTCACAAAGCGCGCCGTTCTTTCGTCCTGACCAACACCATCCAGCTTTTCGAAAATCACTTTAAAACGCTCATCATACGGCGTATCTTCGCCCAAAAAACGTGCCGAATAAATACCGGGAGCCTTATCCATAAAGTCAATTTCCAGACCTGAGTCGTCAGAGAGTGTAACTTTTCCGCAAATCTCCATGATCTCCGTCGCCTTTTTCATCGCATTTTCTTCGAATGTCTTTCCATCCTCGACCACATCAACAAAAATGCCCGCTTCTTCCATAGAAATCACATGCACATCCATATCCGCCAAAATTGCATTGATTTCCTTTATTTTCCCCTTATTCTTTGTTGCAAAAATAATTGTTTCCATACCATACCTCCTATGTCAACGCCAAACCGTTTAACACTTCTTTTTGTATTTTGAGCAACTCCGCAACGCCTATTTTTCCCAACGNAAGCATTTCCAACAATTGTTCCTGAGAAAACGTCCCGGCCTCACCTGTACCTTGGATTTCGACAAAACCACCGCCACCCGTCATGATGATATTCATATCTACTTCTGCCGTTGAATCTTCTTCATAACACAAATCCAGCAAAGCCTCATCACCAACGATTCCAACGCTAACAGCCGCAATATATTGTTTTAACGGCATCTCTTTAAGCAATCCTTCATCCATCAACTTCTTGCATGCCAATGCCAGTGCCACAAACCCGCCCGTAATTGATGCTGTTCTCGTTCCGCCGTCCGCTTGAATTACGTCGCAATCAATCGTAATGCTTCGCTCTCCCAACAATTTCATATCCAGCGCCGCACGCAAAGACCGGCCAATTAAACGCTGAATTTCCGTCGTGCGCTGATTCAACTTCAGCTTATGGATATCCCGTTTATTCCGGCTGCCCGTGGCCCTGGGAATCATCGAATACTCCGCTGTCACCCATCCCTCACCGCTGCCCTTTTTAAACCCCGGTACGCTCTCCTCCACTGTTGCATTGCAAATCACTTTCGTATGTCCCCATTCAACCAACACGGACCCTTCGGCATATCGGTTAAACTCTTTTGTCAGCTTCAGCGTGCGCAATTGATCCTTCTCTCTTCCATCAAATCGGCTCATCTTACCCTACCTGCCCTCTCAAAATAATATACTTTTTATTATACCGTCTTTTCCGCATCTTGAACAGCAAAAAGAGACCGCAGCACGTTATCCCAACCCAGTAAAACTGGCGGCATCGCCTACGGTCTCATTTTTACCTTAATTTGTAATCATCCATCAACTCAATGATTGCATCCGCAATCGCCTTCGCTGCAATCTCCTGATTTTTTTCGTCCGCGATCATCAGTGCATCTCCCGGGTTCGTTAAGAAACATACCTCAACCAAAACAGTCGGCACTGTCGTCGAATTCAGGATAATTAAGTCCGGCCTCTCCTTTATGCCTCTATTCGTACGGTTTATCGCTTGTATCAAATGACTTTGAATGACCTCCGCCGCTTTTTTACTTGTCAGCTTCGCACTGCTTGTTTCATTTCCTACATACAGCGTCTCCGTGCCATTCGCAACTGCATTCGTCGTGGCGTTCATGTGAATCGACACCATAAAATCTGCAATCTCATTCGCCGTTGCCGCCCGCTTTATATTTTCCGGCCGGCTGTCATCATCTCTGGTCAGATAGACCTGAATCCCTGTACCCGCCAGATGTTCCTGTATCAGTAATACCATGTTCAGATTTAAGTCTTTCTCTCTCAAGCCGTTTGCAACTGCTCCCGGATCACTCCCGCCATGTCCCGCATCAAGAAGCAGCACTTTATCATACACGTCTTTTGGATTCTTGATATAAATGATATAGTAATCCTCATTCTCATCCACCTCGTAAGCGCTGATACGATTTTGATTAAAACGAATTCTCGTCTCCCCGCCGCTGGTAGAAATCTGCAATGTCTGAATATCTTCTGCACCAATATGCAATGTGCCATAACCATAATCCCGCTCAAAACTACCGGGGAGTCTCACCTCAAAATATCCATCCAGATATCTATCGTTCATGCGAATATCTTCGATGTAAAAATCACTGCTCTTCTCAAGATATAATGCTCCGTCGGCACTATCGTAGGCTATCCCTTTTAATGTGGACTTTTGAACGGTAATCGTCAAATCCCCGTCTCTCTCCTCCCATGTAAAATCACTCAATTGCCCAACTTCCAACACAATCCGCAACGTGTCCTCCGCAAACATACCCGTTCTTGCTTCTGTCACAAAACTCAAATCACCTGTGTCAAACGTGTTCTTCAACTTGGAATCGGCGTTCGCGATATCCACAACCACCCTTGGCGGATTTGAAAGCAGGAATACATTCGCCCCCATCTCACCATCGGCAGAAATAATAATTCTATCCCGGCCGCTGACGCTTTTCAATGACATGCTCTGCACAACGACTTTCTCAAACGTTACATATATCTTTGTCCCGTCCGCACTTTGCGTCACGGTGTATTCTCTCTTGCCCGATAAATCCAATACCACACGGGTATATGGATTTCCGTTTTGCGCCGTATGCTGCGCCGTTCGCACCGCGCTTACCAAAGAGCTATTCGTTGCCGTATATCTATCAGCCAGAACACTCGTCGCATTGTGAATATCCAATACAACCTTTGTCTCATCTACGTATACTTGTTCATAGTCGAGGATTGCACCGCTCGCCTGAATTGTAAATACCTGCTCCGCCGTTTTTGATGATGGCATAGATACAGATGCCATCTGAATCACGTCCCCTGAGTAAGAAGGCGTCTCTATCTCTTTGGGTTCTTCTTTCTTTTGCGAAATAGACACCGTTCTTGTCGGATCATCCCAGATAATCGCCAAATCCAACGCATTCGCCAAAGCACGTACAGGAAGCATGGTTCGATCGTTAATCACCATCGCCGGAACGTCCATCTCAAATCCTGTGCCGTTCTTTATTCCGTCTTTGCTATCAATTGTAAATGCAATCGTATAATCGTCACTAATAACAAATGCCTGCTTCGTATCCTCATTCCACAACACATCACAGCCCAACTCTTGCGCAATCAAACGCATCGGAAGCATGGTTCTTCCATCCACAATCACCGCCGGCATATCTGTTGGCACAAGTTCTTTCTCATCAACCAAAATCGTCACTTTCTTTGCACTGTAGGCATGGTTTTCGCCGTTATAGTGCAAATTCATGCTTACCGTTGCCGCAAAAGCAGTACTCGTCATCGCGATACCCAAAGAAATCGTCGCCACAATTAAGCGTTTCCAATGTGTTTTCATTTTCTTCCTCCAAATCGGTTTATCATAAAAACGGCAAAGCCGTTATTTCCCCAGTATAATATATGTATCAGTATAACAAATTCTATCGGATTGAAAAGGAAAAAGTCGCATTTTTGATTTTTTTTAATAATTTTGTAATATTTGAACCTCTTGCTTTATGGCTTCCCGCAAAAAATATCTTTCGCTATTAAGAAAAAATGCCGTTAGAATACTCTCCTAACGGCATAAAACATATTTTATATTTCCTGCTCTTGAGAGCATAGATGGAATTCGTGTAGCCGCTTCATCACTTTACCATGTACGCTGTTCGCAGGATACTTTCCGTCTTTACTGCGCTTGCCGGCTTTTGTACCAAGAAGCAATTCAATCCCTTCATCTACATAGGTAATCGGATAAATATGGAATTCCCCATTTTTCACCGCCTCAACAACCTCATCCTTTAATACAAGTTCCCGAACATTGGACTGCGGAATCACAGCGCCCTGCGTCCCCGTCAGACCTCTTTTCTTACACAAATCGAAGAAACCTTCAATTTTGTGTGTAACCCCTCCGATTGCTTGAATTTCGCCCTTTTGGTTCACCGAACCTGTCACTGCCAAGTCTTGACGAATCGGAATGCCCGAAAGCGAGGATAGTATACAATACAGCTCCGTACTGGAAGCGCTGTCCCCGTCAATCCCGCTGTAATTTTGTTCAAATGTCACCCTGCAAGACAATGACAGCGGAAACTTCTGCGCATAGGTCTGACCCAAATATCCATTGATAATCTGTACCCCTTTGTCATGCGTCTGTCCGCTCATGCGTGCTTCTTTTTCAATATTTACAATGCCGGAACGCCCCACATAAGTTGTCGCCGTAATTCTCGTGGGATTACCAAATGCATAATTTCCCATATCCAAGACAGCCAAACCATTAATCTGCCCGACTTCCGCTCCCTGTGTATCAATCATAATCACGTTTTGTTCCAACATCTCATCCAGTTTCTCTTCATAAAGGCGCAAACGTCCTTCTTTCTCGAAAATCGCTTTCTTCACATATTCCTGCGTCACAACCTTTACGCCTTCCATCTGTGCCCATGTTACCGATTCGCAAAGAATATCCGCCAAATGATTGAACCTCGTAGACAGCTTATCCTGCCGCTCTACTGAACGGGAGGAATACTCCACAATTGCACAAACCGCCCCTGCATCAAAATCAATCGTCTGCTCTCTTGTAACAAAGGCTTTGATGAATCCCGCAATCCGCCAAACATTATCATCCGTTCGCGGCATTTCATAATCAAACTCCGCACGAATTTTGAAGAATTTATCAAACTCCTCATCATATTGGCTCAACACATCATAATAATATGAACTTCCAATCATAATCACTTTAATCCCGGCCGGAATCGGCTCCGGCCGCAGCGTCGGCGCCGCAATCGTCCCCATCTGCTCCCGCATGCTGTCCATGTTGATCTCTCGCGTTTTAATCACCCTTCTCAACGATTCCCACGCTTGCGGCGCCGATAAAATATCCTGCACCTGCACAATCAAATATCCGCCATTTGCTTTGTGAAGCAATCCGCCCTTTACTTTCATAAAATCCGTTGTTAAATTTCCGAATTCGTTGTCATACTCAATCTCGCCCACCAAATTAAAATATGTCGGATTGTGCGTTATCACAACCGGCGCACCCGTCTCGTCACTATTGTCTACAATCAGATTTACCTTGTATTTTAGCGTCGCATCTTCCGCCGGTTTCTTTCCTATCATTGGGAGCAATGCCGCCAGTCCCTCTTCGGTCTCTTCTGCTTCTTCATAAAACTGTGCGATATTCTCCAGCACATCTTCTTGCACAGCATTGATGTAGTCAATCACCCGTTCATACGCCTGATATTTTTCCTGCATGGCATTGATATGATGGGTAATGGCGAAAAGTCCGATCTTATAGTCAAGCTGTTCCATCTGTCGTTTAGACTCTTTGTCTAATTCATGGATTTCACGCATAAGGATGCCCGCTTTTTCCTGCACCATCTGAGAATTCTTCTCTATCTCAACCTTTTCCTCTTCAGGCAAAGCGTCATATTCCTCCTCGCCCAGCGTTTTTTCTCCCACGACCGGCATGAAATAGATGCCCGAACTAGTGGTTTTCACTTGAAATCCGAACTCAGCCGCCATTTTCGTCATCTCATCCATGTACGCACTGCGCTTCTCATCCGAATCCCTCAGCAACTCATTTTTCTGAGTCTCATAATCATCCGTACGAAATGCCTTCTGAATTTCGATTTTCAGCAACTGTACCATTTCAGACATATCTTCCTTGAATTGTCTGCCAATCCCTGCGCTAAAACATAGCGCCCATGGACTGCGCGGATTTTGGAAATTATAAACATAGCACCAGTCTTTGGGCACCTCTTCCTTTGCCGCCTGTTTTTTCGTACTGGCTACGGCATAGGTTGTTTTCCCTGCACCTGAAGGCCCCGCCATGTAAATATTGTATCCCTTCATTTTTACCCGCAACCCAAAATCAAATGCCCGAACAGCCCGCTCCTGTCCAATCAACCCCTCCATCGGGTCAATCTCCGCCGTTCCCAAGAAATCGAAACCTTCAGGAAAGCAATCATTTTTTAACTGCGTATAGTCCAATTCCTTCACCATTTTGCTTGCCTCCTTCCAAAAATGCCGGCACCTCTGCCGACATTTTTTCATCTATATTTGTGCTGCTTCGTAATCCTCATAAAACGGAAGATATTTCCACATGACAACCGCATCCTCTTTGGTATCCGCATAATAATTCTTGCGAAGTCCCTCCGCACGGAATCCGTGCTTATGATATAGACGCTGTGCCGCTGCGTTATTGATACGAACCTCAAGCGTGAGCCCAATCATCTCTCTCTCCCACGCGATCTCTTCCAATCTATCTATTAACATATCACCGATTCCCTGACAGCGGTGACTATCCAAAACAGCCACATTTGTAATATGCCCTTCTGTTACCACATGCCACATTCCTGCATAACCGATAATCTTTTCTTTATTCTCAACCGCGACAAAATAAACCGCCATCTTGTTTTCTCGTACTTCTTTTTCGAAGTCTCTTCGTGTCCATGGAATGGAAAATGTTGCTTCCTCCACTGCAAAAACGCCGTCAATATGCACTTCTTCCATCGGTAAAATCTCAATCATCGGATGCCTCCTGCGCCTGCAATCGCTCTTCTCTCTCTCTTTCGGCCTGCGATTTTCTCAAATAGATTAAATCCAGCCGATCTCCAGAGATACTCTTGCCTTGTTTCGCGAAATCAATCGCTAACAACCCCACAGAAGCCGCCCGCTGGAACATCACATGCGCTGGTGCGAAAGAAAATCCAGAATACTTCTGCAACCGCTCCCGATGCACCCTCACGCCATCTCCAAGAAATAGCGCCTTCCGCTCCCCGATTAATTCGATAATCTCCTCCAACGGTTCTGCCATATATTCTGTCAAACGGGTACATTCGCCATTTTCCCACTGATAAAGCGCCGTATAAACCTGACCGCGTCTCGCGTCCATAATCGGACAGATGATATTATTTACTTCACCCACATTATATGCCAAAGCGTCTAATGTGGGAACGGGGATAATCTCCTTTTGCAGCGCAAGGGCTATCCCTTTTGCCGTTGCCGCACCAATGCGCAATCCTGTGAAAGACCCCGGTCCGTTGGCACAGGCGATATAGTCTATCTCCTGAATATTTTGGTGCGCCTTCTTACAAATCTCATCAATCATCGGCAAAATCGTCTGGCTGTGGGTCAACGTATCATTGAGTGTATACTCTGCAATCACATATTCTTGATCAACGATCGCAACACTTGCCGTCTTTCCCGTTGTATCAATCGCCAAGATTTTCATACACACACCTCCTTGCGCAACACAATCCTGCGATAATCATCCCCGCGGGCATAATCCTTCTCAATAGAAACATGGTAGGCATCTTCGGGTATCAGCCCCGGAATCAGCGCCGCCCACTCCACCAGACTAACCCCTTCGCCATAAAAATACTCCTCATAACCGGTCTCCTCCATCTCTTCCTCAGAAGAAATACGATACACATCAAAATGGTATAATGGCAACCGCCCTTTATATTCATTGACAATCGTAAATGTCGGACTTGTCACCTGCTCGCCGATATCCAATCCCCGGGCAAAACCTTTGCTAAACACTGTTTTCCCCACGCCTAACTCGCCATCCAGGCAAAACACATCTCCCTCACAGGCTTCTTTTGCCAGCAATTCGCCGATTTTCTCCGTTTCTTCCCAACCGCTTGTTTCCCATATTTTTTCCATAAAATACAACCCTCTTTATTATCTATACAGCGAACACAGCTCGCCAAATTTCCATTTATCCACAAACTGTCAACAAATTCCACAGCTAGACAGTTATATCCATTCCTTCCGCTATTCACAAACTTTCCACACGCAAAGATGGCTTATCCACAAAAATAAACTGCTATTCACAGCACTGCCCACAATCGGCTGTGGAGTTCTCTTCTTCCTTCAACCTTGTCCACAGAGACTTGTTGTTTTTCCACATGTTTTCCTTAATTTTCCTCATTCGTACCGGTCTAAAAATATTTCTTCTGAATTTTCCACACAAACCGCACAAGAACTTTTCCGCCCTTTGATGCGGTTCGCAAAATATATTTGTGCCGTTGTCTGCTTGCCAACCTATCTTGTGCTTTTGCTTCCTTTTTCGCATTCTTTTTGATATGCACATCTTTTGCCCCGCCCCGGACTAGTGGCAATTTACGCACCCACGTATATCCTTTTCGTCCCATTTGCGCCATGGACAATATCGGTTTTGCTTTAGAAACAATCTTCCTAATCTCCATATTACCCCTCCCAAAAACGCAAACGCACACATCCATTTAAAATCTCAAAGGCAAAAGAAGCCGTATTCCCGCTCTGTGCAGATGAAATCTCAGCACCGTCTTTCAAAACGCTTCTAAAAACCGAATGCCAAAGCCGAACTATCTCTTGATGAATTATATCATAGTTTTTTATTTATTGACAGAATCATAGAAAAATAAAAGCTCCTCCAATTAAAATCGGAAGAGTCTTTGTCTTTGTTGTATCCTATCATGTGCGCGGCGTTGCCGCCGCCCCTTCCGTTACGGGCTTACCATCGATGGAAATCAACTTTGCCGAAAGTACGTACCTCGTATCATCAGAAATATTCGTACAAGTGGATAACGTCAAGATGACATCCTCCACGCCAACCTCAACACCCGTGTCATAATAGGACATATCAACAACTTTGTCTAAATATTGTTTGTACGCCACATCCTCCGGCCAATTTACATGAATGTAATAATGCTCATTGACATCCGCCATATAAAACGTAAACACTTCGAAAACATAGGCATGATGCAGTGTATCGAAAATCACATACGGATGCTCCATATAATACGATTCATCCACATAATACCTCACAGAATGGAACATGATGTCCGCGTTCATGTTATGTCCATAAAGAATGTATTGCCGGTCACCTCTAGCAATATCATTTTTATAATCCAGAAAGATACTCCCCGCAATATCCTCTATGTGCCGGTAATTGCGATGTAGATAGTAGCTGTTATCTTGAGCCTGTACAACTGGATAGTCCACATTGGTTCCTTCAATCAAAACATACCCCACGATATCGTCATTTTGATATTCTTCTATCATATGCAAAAACCGCTCCGAAACCGTGTTTGGATCCGAACAAAACAATGTTTCTCTTTTCTCTTCCATGACCGCATATGCCCTAAACTCGCCCAAAGGAGCCTCTTCCGCCTCCTTCGCCTGACATCCGCAAAATATATATAGGATACAAATCATCCCAATCAAATGTTTCTTTTTCATTCCGCGACCCTCTCTACATGCTTTTTTCCATATTATAATTTCCTTTCCGTTTTGTCAATTTCGGGAGAAATCGATGGCAATATTGAGCCATGAACATCGATTTATTAACAAATTGTTAACTTATTTAACTTTTTAATGAAAAAACTGTTTACATTTCCAAATATTTTTACTATAATAACAAAAGACTTAAAAAAATAAGGATGGTAAAATGAATCTAATGGAAAATAAACATATAGAAGCACCCGCTTTGAATGGCAAAGAAAACATCATTTCTCTGAACAAATGTCAACGTATGGGACTGTGTCTCGGTGTTGCCGCATTGGTTTGTGTATCTGCATTCTTCGCTTATTCATACCTGGAAACAAGAGGCCGGCTACAAAGCTCGTTGGCACAGCTGGAGGAAAAAGAAAAAGAAACCCGTATTCTGGAGCAGAATATCGACATGCTGCAAACAGAAAATACGGAGTTTAGCGAGGATCTCAGCGAATTGCAATCCATAGCGGAAGAAATGACCAACCGCGTTACCGAGTTGGATGCAATCAAACAGGAATTAAGCGAACAGCTGGAACAGTTCAGAACAAGNGACAGTTCGTCCGCAGAAGTGCTCTCCATTATGACAAATGACTTAAGCGGAAGAATCATCGGTGANGATACAAAAAACATNTCTTTCACCAACGTTGTAACTACTTCCTATTTTAAGACAACCGCATTGAGTACACAATTCGATCGTCTTGATTCGATGCTTAATAACACGACGCTCTCTTTCGTCTCTGTGGCATCAGATGTGACCCAGACTGCGGCAAGCTTTTCGGATATTCCTTCAGGTATGCCGGTGCAAGGCTTGATTACAACAACATTCAATCCAACTGGAGACCCGAATATCAGTGACGGCCGTGTCCATTATGGTATTGATATTTCGACTTACCGCCAGAGAATCCCTCTTTACGCAACAGCTGCGGGTATCGTAATTGAGGAGGAATTCCATCCCGGTTATGGTTATTATGTACGAATCGACCACGGAAACGGTTATCACACGCTATATGCACACAACTCTGTAAACCTCGTCCAAGTTGGCGATACCGTGCATAAAGGTGATGAAATCGCAATTGCCGGCTCGACAGGCCAATCCACAGGCGTTCATTGCCATTATGAAATTATTTTAAATGGCATTCATCAGGATCCTGCTGATTATTTCTAAAACAAAATCCCTCTGATTGTTTCAGAGGGATTTTTTATATGGAAGCCAAAACGCTGCAAATACTTCCCCGTTCCTTCATCTCATAGTCCCTGCCATGTTGCCAAAACAGTCTTGGATTGTCCAAAATTTCAAAACATGCCCGCCCCATGCAAAACTACATATCCAATCGAATCGCATCCTTCATCGCAAACGAATAGATATAAACCTCGCTCACACGCTTACTCAGCGCCCTTTCCAATACTTTTTTATAAAGACCCATCTGTATCTCATAGCGCGCTTTAAGTACCGTCTCATCAAAAACGCGGTCACTCTTATAATCTAACAGCACCACATTTCCATCGGACTCTACAAAATAACAGTCAATAATGCCGTTTATCAAAACCTTTTCATCTACATCTGAAAAAACCGAATCCGAAAAAACCGCCTTCGCATCCACCAGCATCGCAAAACTTTGCTCTTTTTCAATTTGTACTGCATGGTGTAACCGCCGAGCCAAATCCGATTGAAAAAAACTCTCCAATTCTCCAAANCGCAAAGCCTTTCCCTCTTCTTCGCTCAAACGTCCATCNGCAAGCAAAGATGCAATTACGCGAGATACGTCTTCCGCACACTCNTACTTCCGCCCAAAATCTGCCGCCTCCATGACCATATGCATCGCCGTGCCAATCTCCGCCATNGATAGCGCCGCATTCTTTTCTTTCGGNATTTCTACCTTGATTGCAGGATAGGGATAAACCTCTCCTNCCTGCTCCATATGCTTTCTCTTGATTTCCGAAATAGAAACCTTCACNGGTAGCCTCGTTGCCTTTTCATGTTTGTATTCCCATTCCATCACTTGGAAAACTGTTTCCCGCTCTTTGCTGTAATCCANGCNGCTATNCCAGTTTCTAAAATATGCCTCCTGNGATTGCGTACTCTTCCGCTCCGACAAAGCGGCCTCCTGCAACGCTTGCTTGCGGACAAATGAAAACGTCCATCTGGATACATCTGCCTTAATTCGGGACGCATCGTCTAATGCCTCCAAGCCAAATTCGTCCAAAATACCCTGTGCATCATCGTGGCGCAGCAGCGCAGGCATAACCCAATCCAAATAATTCCGTGCTTTCCTCAACCGGAATGTCGGCAATTTCCACCCATCCGCCTTCGCACGAATACTCCACTTGTCAAAGCTCTTTACAAAATCCTTCACACCGCCTGTCAAAATCAGTTTTTCTTTCGCCCTCGTCACCGCAACATAGAGTACGCGCAGCTCTTCTGCCAAATTTTCCATGCGAATTGCTTCTGCCAGCGCTGTTTTCGATAGGGTACGGTAAACCGCACGCCTCTCTAAATCTTTATAGTCCATACCATATCCCCAAACCGCATGGGTAATGACCGCTTCACGCATATCCATCTCGTTAAATTGTTTTGCCATATCCGCCACAAACACTACGGGAAATTCCAATCCCTTGCTCTTATGTATGGTCATAACACGAACCAAATTGTCCGCTTCGCTTTGTAATTTGGCGGAAGATGACTCCGCCTCCGCTGTTTTCAGCTCCTCCACATACCTGACAAAGAAAAAAACATCTTTCTGACGTCCGCTCTCAAACGCTTCCGCCTTCTCCAGCAAAAGGCGTAAATTGGCCTGTCTTAAGCTCCCGCCTGCCGTCATACCCACATAATCATAGTAACCGCTCTCATCGTACACACAGCAGAGCAATTCGTATAGCGACAAATCACGCATCACGCTTCTCCAACGCGCAAGATCATTCAAAAAATCATTCAGCCTATCCTGAATGCAGCTATTTTCTCCTTCCATACTATAGGCTTTCACACAGTCAAAATATTGTCCTTCGCCCCCTTTTAGGCGAATTTGCATCAAGTCATCCGCCGAAAGGCGGTATATCGGCGAATACAATATTGCTATCAGCGCAATATCTTGTCTCGGATTATCGATCAGCCGCAAAATATTTAGCACCGTCTGTACTTCGGGCACATCGAAATATCCCTCTGCTACCTCCGCATAATAAGGAATTCCTTCTTTCGCGAAAACATCTTCCAGAACAGGTCCCCAACTTTTTACGCTGCGCATCAAAACAGCAATATCCCGAAATTGTACAGGGCGGTATGTTCCCGTTTCCTTCTCCAGCACGCAAAACCCATCCGCAATCAATTGCCGTATTCTCTTTGCAATTGCGACCGCTTCCAACTCCCGGCGGCTCATCTCTTCAAGCACTTCCGCCATCTCTTCTTGCGATTGCGTCTCAATCAACAACACTTCGTTTGCACCGCCGCAAAGCACATCTCCGTCCAAAAAATCCGCTCCGGCATATAGCGCCGCATCCGTGTCATATTCCACATCTCCAAAGCTTGCACCCATCAACTGATAGAACAGAAAATTCGCTCCATCCAATATATTTTTACGGCTCCGAAAATTCTTAGATAACAGAATCTTTTGAGTTTTTCCGCCGCTCTCAATAGGATATGTATTATACTTTGCATTAAACAACTCCGGCATCGCCAGGCGGAAACGGTAAATACTCTGCTTCACATCCCCCACCATGAACCGATTGTTCTCACCGCAACTTTCTTTGGAAACCGCCGACAGAATCATTTCCTGAACCATATTGCTGTCTTGATATTCGTCAATCATAATCTCATCATAGCGCTGTTGTATCTCCCTCGCCACTGCTGTGGGCAAAATATGGTGAATACGACTGTCCGGTTCAACCAATATTTTCAGCGCAAAATGTTCATAATCATGAAAATCAATAACCAGCTTCTCCTTCTTTTGTGCAGCGAAACGCTCCATAAACAACAGCGTCAGTGCCGATAACCCCTTTGCCGTCGGGTACAGCGCCCGAATCAGCTCCGTCTGCATCTGCTCATCAAAGCAAAAAAATGTTTCTCCCAGCTTCTTAATTTCATCCTTCCCCTCGTTACGAAGATTTTTAATGCGCTCTGCCATTTCCTTCTCTTCGCCGCGATAAGCGCCCAAGCGCCCAAAATCCACTGCCACATACGCCTGATGCCACTGGCGATATCCTCCCTCCATAGATGAGAGCAACGCCGAGACTGCCTCGCACTCCTTTTCCAGACAATCTGCATATGCATCAAATCCCGCCGCCGACACTGCCATCGCTTTTGCCTCCTGCAAAGCCGACAGCGCACTTTCTATGCGGTTGTAAATACCTTCTTTTATAATCGGAATCCAAACACAGCTATCTACTGTGTCCATTTCTGATAAATGGAACTGCTCCGCTATCTGATGCAATAGTTGCTCCGGCTGGGGATATCCCTGCGCAAACTCATAAATTTTCAGCACCAATTCTTTCAGGCGCGTATCTTTCGTCTCCTCTCCAAATGTCTCCAGAAGAACAAAAAACCATGCCTCTGCACGCCCATATAACTCTTCAAACATCTCGTCCAATACATCTCTTCTGATTAACTTCATTTCCCCGGGATCCGCCGTTCTGACCGCAGGATCAATATCCAGCAAGTGATAATATTCTCTAATCACTTGTAAACAAAAAGCATGTATCGTCTTTATGTCCGCACGACTCAATAAAGTGAGTTGATTTTGCAGATGAATATTCTCTCCGTCCATCTCCAGTTTGCGAGCCAAAGCTTCGCCGACACGCTGGCTCATTTCGGATGCAGCCGCCTTTGTAAACGTCACCACAAGCAGGCGATCCACACTGCCGCCCTCGTTTGCAACACGTTCGATAACACGCTCAACCAAAACAGCCGTCTTCCCGCTTCCCGCTGCTGCGCAAACCAGTAAATCGCAATCTCTTGTCTTAATTGCTTGTTGTTGGTGGCTCGTCCATTTACTCATGTGCTGCGTCCATCCTTTCGCCGGGAACTTTATTTCAGACATTTGCGGCTCGTTCTAAACACACTTGAAACGGAACATATCCCGTAAACGAACCCATAAAACTACTATAGGAATTATACCAAAAGTTCCCGATAAAAGCGAATGAAAATGCGTCCAATGTTCTTTCATTGAATACGTATCTTGCCGTTGTTTTTAAAAATAACTCCTGAAATCCCGTTTGGTAGAGCAGTGCGCACCGATACAGCACCTCCGTCATCTGCTGCTCCTCATCACCCAGTCCAAAAACAAAAAACAATCCCCGCTTCATCTCATCCCATATCAACTCTTTTTTCCGCCTTTTCATCATCCGTATCGTATGATGTATTGCCGCCAGCTTAAAAAATCTCGCAACACTTCGCTCATCCAAATCATGAACGTGCTGTTTGAAATAATTATGCTCCATCTTTGCCTCAATAAACACTTCATATCCGTCCGCCGTTGTACTTTCAATGCACTGCACAAAAAATGATGCTTGAAAACCATTTGCCAAAGCGTAGCCACGCTTCAAAAACGTCTCTCTTTGCAGTTCAATCCAAAATGCCGCCATTTCCTTTTTATGGCTTAATAACCGGTTCATCTGAAAACCTCCTTCCACCATCCATTGTAAAGGAAGAACGGCAAAGCACATTCACCTTTCGCTCTACAAAAAAATAGGAGCTTCCCCAAAAATCGGGAAAGCCCTCCTTTTTGCACTCCTGCCAGAAATCAGCAAGTAGCGCAGTTTCCAATCTGATTGCCGCAGCCACATCCATTTCCTAGACCGCCGCAGCAGCAAAGTAGCATCAGCGTCCACATCCATGAACTTTCGCTGCCATTGCCGCAACCGCAGTTGCCATTACCGCGAAGGAGCATTAACATAATGATCCAACTGCAATTGTCGCCACCTAAACCAAGTCCACCCATAATAAAATACCTCCTTAAGTATAAGCGTATCTTCTTACACTCCTATCCTATGAGGTATTTTGTAAAATATTGCCTGTCTCGCAAAATTCTTTTTTTATTTTCGCCGGATTTCTCAAAGCCGACCGTTTCATTTAAGGCAAAATAAGCTCATGCACCATAACCTCGGCCCTAAATCCGCCCATTTCATCCTGCAAACTGATAAGCAGCAGTTTTTCATCGTTCATAAAATATAAAACATGGCTCACTTCATGCACCTTGCCAATGGCACGCAGATTATCCTCCGAAGCTTCGCCATGAACCTTCACATCGACGCCCCCTTGCCGATATCTCTCGGCAATCTCTTTTGCCATCTTCTCCCCGCCCTTGTTCCACGCAAAAAGAGCCGATACCTTCTGCTCCATAATCAAATCACTCCTATAAATAAGGGAATTTCTCTGTTTACAGACAAATTCCCCGTTGTTCTCAATCTTGTACTTTCTTCTCCACCAACATTTTTTCCAACTCGTCAATAAACGTATTTATGTCTTTAAATTGACGATAAACAGACGCAAAACGTACGTAGGCCACCTCGTCCAAATCTTTTAGACGATCCATCACCATCGTACCCACTATTTTGCTCTCAACCTCTCTTTCTCCTCTGCCCAGCACCGCATTTTCAATGTCTTCCACCAAAACCTCTATCTGCTTGCCTGTAACAGGACGTTTGTTACACGATTTTAATACACCGCTGATAATTTTTGCTTTGTCAAAAATCTCTCTGGTTCCGTCGCTTTTAACAACCGTAATCGGAATCGTGTCGATTCTTTCATATGTAGTAAATCTCTTTCCGCACCCTTCGCATAGACGGCGGCGGCGAATCACCGCGTTCTCGTCTTGCCCTCTGGAATCTATTACCTTTGTATCTGCAAAATTACAAAAAGGACACTTCAAAAAAACTCCCCCTTCTATACATCATGGTTCAAGAAACACCTTTCTTCATCCAGCCATACATTTCGGATACTCTATCACTTGATGCTGCTACGCATTCATCTCCCCGCCGGATTTTACACTTGTAAAAAGTATAAGGCACAAACAAAATTCGGTCAAGAAAAATCAGTTTTCACAGACCACCATAGCACTGGCATCCAGTTCCACCAATACAATATCATCTCCAATCCGTTTGATGCAGCGCCACGGAATACAATATGCCTGCTCTTTTGCAAAAAAATTCCACCTCTCACCCTCCAAAGGGACAATCAAGGAACAAATTCTGCCGTTGGCAGTATCCATCTCCAAATCACAAACATACCCCAACCGCCTTCCATCAAAAACATTGATCACTTCCTTCTCCATCAGCGTTGTAAATCTATCCCATTTCATTCGAATCCCCCTCCAAAATCCTCTTTCTATAATCATTTTATGCACGAAGTTCAGAAATTTCGCCGATTTTGCTTTTTTTGTGGAATTCGCTTGACGGCATAGCATAGATAGAATACAATATATATACATTTTTATTTTGCTTAAAACTAGATATTGTGTTTTCTATAAAAACATTCTGTAAACCAAATCGAATAAATCAGCACATCTGGTGCGACAATGAGAAGAAAGAGGGAGATTATGTGATCACAACCATTACAAAAAGAGATGGCCGGAACGTGTATTTTGACATGGACAAAATCGCCGGTGCCATCGACAAAGCTTTTCAGGCAACCGTAGGCAAAAAGGACCCTGCCATCTGCCTAAAACTGGCTCAAGAGCTATCCGATGACTTCGAAGCTGAAGGAATTGTCTCCCCCACAGTCGAACAAATTCAAGATGGCGTCGAAAAAAAGCTGATTGAACATGGGTTTGTATCCACAGCGAAAGCATATATTCTCTATCGTGCGGAGCGTACCCGCGTGCGCAATATGAACGACAGGCTGATGAAAACCTTCGAAGATATTACATATAAAGATGCAACCGACAGTGACATCAAACGTGAAAATGCGAACATTGACGGAAACACCGCAATGGGTTCCATGTTAAAATATGGCTCTGAGGGTGCAAAACACTTTTACGAATCCTATGTTTTAAATCCGAAACACTCTGAAGCGCATCGCAACGGCGATATTCATATTCATGATTTGGATTTCTATACTCTGACAACCACCTGTTGCCAGATTGATTTGCTAAAGCTTTTTAAAAACGGCTTTTCCACAGGACATGGCGTCCTTCGTGAGCCAAACGACATCGCCAGCTACGCATCCTTATCCTGTATTGCCATCCAGTCCAATCAAAATGATCAGCATGGCGGACAATCCATTGCGAACTTCGACCGTGGTTTGGCGCCCGGTGTTGCAAAGACTTATAAGAAACGTTATTTTTCCGCACTTGCTTCTTTATTGGAAGTGCTGCTCAGCCCGGAAATTGCAGAGGCGGCAAAAGATGCTTTTAAAAAATTGGAAGCGCGCGGCATTATTCCTACGCTGGATCAAAACGACAACTATGATAAAGAGGAAAAGAAGGCTCTTCTAGCCATAGGCGTTGACGAGACAACATTGAAAAAAGCAAAAGCTTTTACCACAAAAAAAGCAACCGAAGAAACAGACAAGGCAACTTATCAGGCCATGGAGGCATTGTTGCATAATCTTAATACCATGCATAGCCGGGCAGGCGCACAAACACCATTTTCCTCCATCAACTACGGGATGGATACCTCCACAGAAGGCCACATGGTTATGAAGAATATCTTGCTCGTAACAGAGGCAGGTCTGGGCGATGGCGAAACCGCTATCTTCCCTATTCAGATTTTCCGCGTAAAAGAAGGCATTAACTTTAATCCCGGCGAACCGAATTATGACTTGTTCAAACTGGCTTGCCGCGTCAGCGCAAAAAGATTGTTCCCGAACTTCTCTTTCCAGGATGCGCCTTATAATCTGCAATATTATAAAGAAAATGACCCCGATACAGAAATTTCCTATATGGGCTGCCGCACAAGAGTAATCGGAAATGTACACGACCCTGAACGCCAAATTACACCGGGCAGGGGTAACTTGAGCTTCACCAGCATCAACCTGCCCCGTATTGCCATCATGGCAAATAAAAATATCGACTGGTTTTTCCGCGAGTTGGACGGCCGCATTGATTTGGTTGTGGAACAACTCCTGGAACGTTTTGAAATTCAGGCTAAAAAACGTGTCCATAACTTCCCGTTCTTGATGGGTGAAGGCGTTTGGATCAATAGCGAAACACTAACTCCCCATGACGAAGTGCGAGAAGTCTTAAAACACGGAACATTCTCCGTCGGCTTCATCGGTTTGGCAGAAACTTTGAAAGCCTTAATCGGAACACATCATGGCGAAAGTGAAATCGCGCAAAATCTCGGCGTTGATATCATCAGCCATATGCGTAAACATCTGGACATGCTCTCAGCAAAAACAAAGTTGAATTTCACACTTTTATCAACGCCTGCCGAGGGTCTATCCGGCCGTTTCGTACGCATGGATGCAGCCCGCTTCGGCATCATCGAAGGTGTTACGGACAAAGAATATTATACAAATGGCTTTCATGTCCCTGTATATTATCCGGTCAGCGCATTCAAAAAGATTCAATTGGAGGCGCCTTACCATGCGCTAACCAATGCGGGACATATCACCTACGTTGAATTAGACGGCGATCCAAGTACCAACTTGGATGCTTTCGAAAAAATTATCCGCTACATGAAATCTCAAAATATCGGCTATGGCTCCGTAAACCATCCCGTAGATCGAGACCCGATTTGCGGCTATAACGGCATCATCGGAGATACTTGCCCGAAATGCGGCAGAGACGAACATGACGGCGATATCGGTTTTCACCGTATCCGCCGCATCACAGGCTATCTCGTGGGCACGCTGGAGCGCTTCAACAATGCAAAGCGTGCAGAGGTACGGGATCGTGTAAAACATGCCGCCGTAACGGAGGCTACGATTGTCGGGAAAGAAGGAAAATAAATGGATATTCGCATCAGCGGTATCACAAACGATTCCATCGTGGACGGTGCAGGTATTCGCCTTTCGGTTTTTACACAGGGATGCCCGCACGAATGCGCCGGCTGCCATAATCCCCAGACCCACAACTTGACCGGCGGTTCTGTTGCCGATACCGAAAACATCCTTGTTATGATAGAGGAAAACCCTCTGCTGGACGGCATCACGCTCTCCGGCGGAGAACCTTTTTTGCAACCTGTACCCTGCCTCGCTTTGGCAAAGGGGGCGCATGCCCTAAATCTAAATGTTTGGGCATACACAGGGTACACATGGGAGGAACTCTTGTGTATAGATTCACCGGATATTCTCTCCTTAATAAAAGAAATCGATGTCCTTGTGGATGGTCGATTCGTGCAGGAAGAGCGCACACTGAATTTACTTTTTCGCGGAAGCAAAAATCAACGCCTAATTGATGTAAAAAGCAGTCTTTGGGCAAATCAAATCATTTTTTGGCAACCAGAGAGCACACCTATATAAGCAGATGCATTTTCGCCGCTTACATTCTTTATTTTGAATGCATTTCCACCTGAAATGTCTTGATTTATTCGTTTTTGTGATATATACTCATATTGTGAAGGTATATCATACTATATACTATACTAAAGGGGGATTCTTATGGATGCAAAAGTAGTAAACTTATTAAACGAACAAATTCAAAAAGAACTCTATTCCGCTTATTTGTATTTGTCTATGGCAGACTATTACAGTGATGAAGGGTTGGACGGTTTCGCCAATTGGTTCTTCATTCAGGCAAAAGAAGAAATGGCACATGCTATGCTCTTTCGCACCTATATGTTGAACAACGATTGTAAAATCAAACTTCTTCCTGTAGATGCGCCAAACGTAGACTTCACAGACTACACACAGCCACTGGCTCAAGCTTTGGAACACGAGAAATTCGTAACGGGCTGCATCGATACGATTTATGCAGCAGCGCTGGATGCAAAAGACTTCCGTACTGTTGAATTCTTAAACTGGTTCATCAAAGAACAGGGCGAGGAAGAGAAAAATGCTTCTGACCTCATCCGTAAATACGAGTTGTTCGGACATGATGCAAAAGGTCTATATTCGCTTGATCAGGAATTGACGACACGCGTTTATACAGAACCAAGCTTGGTTTTGGACTAAAATTCAAGTCTTTTGTTCGGCACACAGGCCTCCTATTTGAAACCGTATTCCGTACAGTTTCAATAAGAGCGTACATTTCCATCAAACATCAAACGGCATCCTCGGATGCCGTTTTTCTTTTTCCTCTGTCATCCGCATTCTCTACTTTTTAGTCTGAAAATATGTTACAATTCTATAAAGTACCAAACAACAACCTTAAAAAAATATTAAAGCTTTTCCGCCTTTTTTCTTAACGAGAATCCTTTACAATAACCATATATCAAACGGAGGTATCCATATGTACAACATTTTAATTTGCGATGACGAAAAAGATATTGTTTCTGCATTATCCATCTATCTATCCACAGAAAATTATACGATTTTCACCGCCTCTACAGGCAAAGAAGCATTGGATGTAGCAGCAGCAAATGATATCCACTTAATTCTCATGGATATTATGATGCCGCAGATGGATGGTATTTCAGCAACGGCAAAACTCAGAGAAACCTCAAATATCCCCATTATTTTACTAACAGCAAAAAGTGAAGACACCGACAAAATCCTTGGACTCAATATCGGCGCAGATGACTATATCACAAAGCCGTTTAATCCCGTCGAAGTGATTGCACGTGTACGCTCACAACTGCGCCGCTACACATCCCTTGGGGGAATGACACAAAAAAATTCGCAACTCATCATTGGTGGCATCCGTATGGACGACGACGCTAAGATTGTTACTGTGGATGACGAGCTGGTTTCTTTGACACCCAGCGAATATAACATCTTGAAGCTTCTTCTGGAAAATCCGGGCAGAGTCTTTTCCTCCAACCAAATTTATGAATGCATCTGGAATGAGGATGCCTACGGTTCAGGAAGCGTTGTTGCCGTACATATTCGCCACCTCCGCGAAAAAATCGAAATCAACCCTTCCGACCCCCGTTATTTGAAAGTCGTTTGGGGGCTGGGGTACAAAATTGAAAAGGAGGCAAAAACATGAAAAATATCCTTCATCATTGGGGTATAAAAATGCTCGCTCTGATGCTGGCAATCTGCCTTGCTGTATCAAGCATCATTGGTCTTATTTGTATTTTCATCGGCATAGAAAATAATTTCTACGAAGGCCGCGCGCGCACTTTCTTCGAGACAGACTACAGCTATATGCTTGCCTATTCCCACGCAGACAATGTCGTGCACCAGTACAAAGAAAATCCCGATTCAGATATTGTTCAGGAGTATTTGCGCGACACGTTTTCCGCAGGCAGCAGCAGCTTCTCCTTCCAACTCCACAACACTCAGGGTGTGCTTTTGTTAGAGAGTGCGAACCTGCCCGCCACTATCGGCTATCGTACAGAGTTCACGTTCTATTCTGATTCTCTATATCTTTATATGGACGATTTTGGGATGGAGGACGATCCGAAGAACAACCTCTCCGTCACCATACACGCCCCACAAACAGATGAAGTCTATTATGTCACCGCCTATATTTCTGACCCGCTACATAAAGGAGATGATTTTTATTTACTCTCCAATCTTTACAATGCGCTTTATGCGGGGCGTTACAAAACACTGGCAATCACGGGCGGAAGCATACTGCTTTTTGTCATGGCTTTGATATATCTTCTGTGTGTCTCAGGAAAGCGGGAAAGCAACGGCGCTATCGTACCAAACTTCCAGGATAAAATCCCTTTGGATTTGTATTTTCTGCTAATCACTATGATGCTAGTCCCAGGATTAATGGTTGCTGCTAATTTCGTGAATTTAACCCGGTTAGATTATCTGTTCTTTATCCTTGCGGCTTTGTGCTACCTTGTCTCCTTGGGTATTGCCACGCTCCTGACACTTGCTACACGCCTGAAGATGGGAAAATGGTGGAAAAACACCATCGCCTTTAGCATCATCATCTTTTTTTGGCGTTTATTCACAAACGCACTAACACGAATCAAAAGAACCATTAGAAATATCTCCGTTACATGGCAAATTGTTTTTGTCTGGGGTATCATCACCCTGTTCTACCTCTCGGCGAGCCACAATGTCGGCCGAACTATGTTTTTAAGTATCATACTTCTTTTGGTTGTCAGCGCGCTTATAACGCAGATGCGCAAACTAAGAAAAGCAGGCGAACAAATTGCAAACGGCAATCTGGAATATAGGGTCGATACGGCGGGTATGTTTCTCCATTCAAAGAACACGGACAACACCTAAATCGTGTTTCCGAAGGTACTGCTATTGCCATAGATGAGCGCATGAAAAGCGAACATCTGAAAACAGAACTGATTACAAATGTTTCCCATGATATCAAAACACCACTAACTTCTATTATCAATTATGTCGATTTATTAAAAAAGCAAACTCTTCCCGAAGAGGCACTGGCGTACTTAGACGTTCTTGATAGGCAATCTCGGCGGCTAAAGAAATTAACAGAGGATTTGGTTGAAGCATCCAAGGCATCCACGGGCAACATCACCGTACACCTTGTTTCCACAAATCTGGATGAACTGATTACTCAGGCTATCACCGAATATAGCGAGCAGATGGACAAAACACAACTGGAAATCATCTCTACCACGGAGAATACAAATCTAACTGTTCTCGTGGACGGCACATTGATGTGGCGTGTACTAAGCAATCTTTTGAGTAATGTCTGCAACTATTCTCAAGAAGGCACCCGCGTATATTTGGATGTGAAAAAAGAAGATAATGAAGCCGTTATTCTGATAAAAAATGTCTCGAAAACCCAATTAAACATCCCTGCTGATGAGTTAATGGAACGCTTCGTTCGCGGAGATAGCTCTCGTTCCACAAACGGAAGCGGACTCGGATTGAACATCGCCCGAAGCTTGGTAGAATTGCAAAATGGTCATTTCGGCGTCGAAATAGATGGCGATTTATTCAAGGCTTATGTTCGTTGTCCACTGTCGAACATGCCCATCGAATCGATTTGCGAGGAAAAATCCTCAAACCGTTAAAACAAAAAAATGTGCCTATGGTCACACCCATAAGCACATTTTTTATTTCCATTCATATTTATGTAATTGTCCCCTTTTGCACATTTGCGGAAATCCCATCTGCCGCAGCGCTTCATACACCACAACCGCAACCGAATTGGACAAATTCAAGCTTCGTGCTGCTTCCAACATCGGGATACGTATGGTTGTTGATTGATAGTCCAATAATATTTCTTCAGGAATCCCTGCACTCTCTTTCCCAAACATAATATAATCATCCTCGGAAAACGCCACATCCGCATAGATATGCTGCGCTTTCGTCGTGGCCATCCACAATCGAACGCCTGGATTCTTTTCTGCAAAATCCCGAAAATCCTCATAATAGCGAATATCCAATAAATTCCAATAATCCAATCCCGCTCTCTTTAAATACCTATCATCTACGGAAAACCCTAAGGGCTTAATCAAATGCAGTACCGAATTGGTAGCAGCGCAAGTTCTCGCAATATTCCCTGCATTTTGCGGTATTTCCGGTTCTAATAATACAATGTGCATTTCTTCCTACCTCCTTAATTCTAAAAATTGTAGCACAAACTCGTAGAAATGACAAATCGCACATGGTAACATTTTAATTTCAAGTTTTCAAAAATATCCGATATTTAAAATTATTCTTGACGAAGCGCCACGAATGCCTTACTATTAAATAACAATAATTATCATTTAGGAGATGCTTATGAAAGAAACTGCGCAGCGATTAAGAGAAAAAGGGCTCATCGTAACGCCCCAGCGACTTGCAATCTACAATATGTTACTTCATACAAAAGAACATCCCAATGCAGAAATCATACATAGAGCTTTGGAACCTGATAATCCGACCATGAGTTTGGCTACGGTTTATAAAACTTTAGATTATTTTAAACAATGCGGCTTGGTGCAGGAATTGAATGTAGGCGCACCTAGCGCTCGCTATGACGCCGGTGTCCATTGTCATCCGCACACGGTCTGTCTTTCTTGCGGAGATGTTGCGGATTTGAATATGAATACGCTTGCCAACTTACATAAGACAGTGGCCATTCCTTCTGATTTCGAAGTTAGCCATGAACAGCTCATCCTTTACGGTACTTGTACTGTATGCCAAAAACGTAATGTAGTTTAAAACAAACTTATATGTAAATTTCGACTATTTTTTCAAAATTTCTCACAAGCCGATATAGCCTGTATTTACGGGCTTTGTCGGCATTTTTATTGCGGAAGATACCATCCTCAATATCTCTTTGCACTTCTTTTCCCTTAACGAACTGTCATCACGCTTTCCCGCCGGGGTTCTTGGCTGTCACCTGCGTCAGACGTCAATCATCCCTATCACAAAGCTACCGTGGTTTCAAGTGGTTCATCAAAATAACTCTGCAAATAAAATATTTCTAAACTGCCTATTTGTACAACCTCAAAGTCTTTTTGAGTCGTCCCCTACTCAAGCATGTCCATGCTGAAAAATAAAGCCCACTATCATTACATAAAAACATGTGAAGCAGCATTTTCCGCTTCACATGTTTGATTTTATTATTAAACTCAGCATATTTATTTGCTCAAAACAGAAAAGGATTTTTAAATTTTATGCCTTTTTGCAAATTTTCTAAAAGCATAAAAAGCTAAACTATCGAAGCGCCGTATTCCTGATATATCCTATGAAATATAAGATATATAAAGGGGGATATCGCTTTGCAGTCAATATTAGAGGTCATTATAACATACTTGGGCATCGCTGCTTTCCTAACTGGTGTTTGGGTGCTAATTTGCGATTATTATTATATTACCATATCATATTTCGGATTTAAAAAACCACAGCGGGATTATGAACTCATTGAGGACAAAACAAGGTTTCTAATTCTGGTAGCGGCTCATAATGAAGAAGATGTGTTGGAGAGCAGTTATCATAACTGGAGAGAAATTGATTATAGCCCGGATCTTTTCCGCCTTGTTGTTGTCAACGATAACTCAACCGATAAAACAAAGGAAATCTGCGAGGCAATCGGGGCGGAACACATCGACACAACAGAGCAAAAATTTCCGCGAGAGGGTGTGGGCAAGCCCGGCGGCATCCAGTATGCGTTAAGGGAGCTTGGGTTTAATCACATAGTGGAAAACTACGATTTACTTATGGTACTTGATGCTGACAATCACGCGGACAGCAACATACTAAAAGAAGTCAATGCACAGTGGCAAAAATATAAACCAACAGCAATTCAAACATACTTAGACTCTAAAAATCCCAATTCAAGTATGATTGCTCGCGGATACGCAATGGCGTATTGGATGTCAAATCGTTTTTTCCAGTTGGCAAAATACCGCCTCGGTTTGTTTAACTCAATTGGCGGAACAGGTTTTGCTGTGAGTACCGAGTGGCTTATAGGTACCGGCGGCTTCAAGTATAAGTCTCTGACAGAAGACTTGGAGATGGAAATTGAGATTGTTAAGTCTAATGGAAAAATTCTTTGGAATCACCATACCAGAATCTATGATGAAAAACCCGATAATTTAAAAACCAGCTTGCGCCAGAGAATTCGTTGGTCGCAGGGGCATTGGTTTGTTGCTTTTAATAATTTAAAGCCCCTGCTAGTCTGCATTTGGAAAGATAAGCGAAATGCGGTGAAGTATATCGACCAGCTTGTGTATCTGTTTGGAATGGGGCGTGCCGTAATGGTATCAATAATCTTGACACAAATCACTCTCATTTTATTTAATAATTACATACTGCAAGCAGAGCCCATCAGCATTGGCGCTTTGTTTTTTGCGCTGAGACTTGTCGGGGATATCTTCATACCCGCAACAATCATTGCGATAGCTTTGAGCGTATATAGTTATCTGATTATCATCTTCTTTTCTCTTAGAAGCGATGGAGACAAAGGTAGCTATCTAAAAACATTGATCGCCATTTTGTATATGAGTTTTACCTATATGTATACACATGTCGTTGGGTTGCTCAAGTGGAAGCAGCAGGGCGTATGGGTGAAAACACCCCACCAGCACACAAAAAAGGAAACGCAAGAATCCACAGCGAACCATCAAAAAACATATTATAGCAGCCCGCATTAAATCCGTGGCGGGAGCATGCACTACTTTTCAAAGCTGTCAGTAGCCGAAATCAATGAGCAACTTATTCAGTACTATCCACTCTTGAATTTGCGGAATGTAGGATGTGCGCAACACCTTGCATCCTTCTAATTTTTCATAGATTTGATGATTGCTCACCACAATATCCGGCTGTATTTGCTCCACAAGCTTAGCACTTATCGGTTCATTGTAAATGAAGATGTTCTCAATGCCGCGAGGCATCAGCTGTCGAGCCACGCTCTCCAAGTGCGCCGGAAACCCGGACTCTCCCTCGAAAGAAAATAGTACTCTTTCAACTTTTTTCTTTTGGGTGTATATAAACTGACTTGAAATCATGGATAGCTGTGTCGCTATTGTATAAACATCCGATATGGGAAATACGTGGCTGTCGCTTAGCGTCGGCAACCAATCAAGCCAAATGTTATAAGGTTGTTTCAAATTTTGGATAACGTAGTGCTTTATGGCAGCCGAGCCAATCTGAAAGCAGGTTGACAATTCTGTTAAAAGAGATAGATTAAGCAAATAAGCCGTGTTTATTGCAAGAAAATCGTCCTTACAATCTTTTGGTATTTTCAGTCTATCAAAAACAGTAGTCAGAATAGCTGAAAGTTCTTCTTTGTATATATGGTTATCTGCCTCGTCTGCGCACCAATCTCGTGCATCATTGCTATGATAAATAATCGTATTAAAGCTCACGGTATACGCCCAAACTATTTCAGCCTCCGGAATGTGCGGCAAGTTCAAGCTGTGTATAACCGCATTTTCATAAACATTTTTGAAATTCGCATAGGATGGGCGGCTTTTTATGCGCGCCATAAGGCTCTCATCCACATCCACGTATTGCTCGACTTTCAACCGTTCTCTTGCCAGAACCATCCAGCGCACAACTTGCTGCGAACTGTAATTTAACAGCTTTCCGTTTTTGGTAATCAAAACACTTTCAAAGGCCTCGAAAGTATTAAAGCAAGCTTGCAGCTTATCTTGGAAAAGAGAATGAAATAGTTCTTGAAATTCGCTGAAATATGCATAGAAAAAATATCTAATGTCAGTTTCTGTTCCGCACATTTTCAAATCATAGAATGAAATACGGCAGTTGAATATGCGCAATGTCTTGTTCATGTGTGTAATAATCGCGCGCAATGTTGACTCCGATACAAATAATGACTCAGCTACATCGCTAATATTCGACTTTCTATTCTCAAAGGTGTGTTCCAGCACTTGGTTCGGAATCGTCTGTTTTGCAATTTCCGTAAGCACAACCTCTATTGGCCGCCGGCTATTGTTGAAAAGCTGCACACTCTTTTGGGTTGTCTCCAGACATATATCGTCTGTCAGCAACGACCTTGCAAATTCAATGGTAGATAAGACAGTTTGCTTTGACACGTTTAACGATGTTTCCAATTCTTTTATTAGAATAGCATGCTCTGCTCTGGACAAGATATTTAACATTGACATGCTGCGTTTGAGTTGTGTATCATACATAAGCTTATAAAATAGAGTTTCCAAATCAGATGAGCTCCTTTCCTTTTGTGTAGGGTTTTGAATCAACTATATATAACATTGATAGCGCAATAATCGTATTGATATTGAAATAAATCCAGCCAAAAGGCCAGGGAAATTTCACAGTCCAAATCGAATAAATTATAAAAGACGACGGCGAAACAAGTGAATGAACCGTCGTACCGCAGGCGCTCTCGCTGTTGGTGCATATGGCTTAATAGTTACTATATAGTGTATTATATTATAACTCGATTCTTTTACGCAAGCAACCAAAACCTCACGCCTATGTAAGTACATAAAAGTCAATCACACCAAGGCCCGCCAAAGCTTTTTCCAACTTTTTATGACGGCAGATGCATAGAATATCACTTATAACTCAAAGAAAGCGGTTGCAGCCGCTTTCTTTATTTTGCGCAGGAGTGGCAAACTGTAAACGCTCGGCAAATCTCTTATCCGCAGATAAGAAAACTTACGAATCCGATTTTTCGTGCTAAATACCACCGACTTCTCCGAATTATCACTGTATACTTCAACTGAAGAAAAAATGGAGTCTGAAATTTTGATAATCAGCTCACAAAAAGATTAAGCATTTAGAAAAGGAGAAGTTATCATGGCAGAGAAACAAAAAAATATGAAAACGATACTTGTCGCGCTCCTAACGCTTTCCGTAGCGGTAACCGGCGCTTTTATCGGAACACTTGCGAAGTATGTGACAGCAGGCACAGTTTCAGATGAGGCTGTTGTTGCAAAATTCGAGTTGGAGATTCCCAATACCATCGACCTGTTTTCGGATTCGTATACAAATGTTGAAGCCGATGCGGACGGCAAGAAAATTATAGCCCCCGGAACAACAGGTCAATATGCATTTGAGGTAACAGGAACCTCTGAGGTTGCATACAAGGTCAGTGCGGGCGTCACAGTGAGCTATTCCGAAGAATGGAACGACTATGAGCCGCTAGAGTTCAGCATCAATGGCACCGACTGGACAAATCTCACAGATTTCAAAGCAAATCTAAGCGATGCGCTTGCGGCCGAAACCATGGCCCCCGGAGAGGAATATGCAAAAACTCAAACAATTTACTGGAAATGGCCGTTTTATGTATCCGACGAAAATGACATAAAAGATACGCAGATGGGCATGGCAGCAGCTACTGAAACAGCCCCGAAGGTAACGATGAGTATTGAAGTAACAGCGGCACAAATTGATTAATGCCGTACAAAAACACAATGAAAGGGCGGGGCAGTGAATGCTCCCGCCCTTTTTGAACCATTATCCTAAAAGCTTTTATTGAACAGAGGTGTCATATGAAAAAGAAAATTCTTTCATCTGTTACCAGACTTCCCCTAATCACATTGGTAACAGTATTATTAGTGGCGTTATTTCTCAACCTTTCCACTTTGTGGGCTATTGGTGAAATAAAGCGGGGCGAATATGTAACATCCGGATATTCCTGCGCAATTATTAGCAGTGGCAGTATGGAACCGGGTATGCTTGTCAACGATTTGCTGATTGTTGAGAGCGAGCCTTCTTATCAAACAGAGGATGTTGTCACATATGTATCGCCGCAGGGAGGACTGATTACACATAGGGTTAAAGAGGTTTTGGGTTATGGCTATATCACACAGGGCGACGCAAACAATATTCCGGACGAAGAAATTTTGAATCAAAGAATACTGGGAAAGGTTGTCTTTATTATTCCCGGAGCCGGAGTGATTATAGACATAATCCTTTCGCCGATTGGAATCTCCCTTTTGGGATGTATTTGTTTATTGCTATGGTTAATCCAAAAGATAAGGGGGGAGCAAAATGAGCCGGAGCAGAATAAAACAGAGACTTTTTTGGGAAATGCCTATGAAGATTAAAATCAGCACTGAGAAAAAGAAGCTACTCGCCGTCTCTCTGTTTTTTGTTATACTTGTACTTTCTCTTAGAATAACTCAGCAAACAATGGGGATACTCACGCACTCCGTTGTGCTGGAAGATTCTGCTTTCGCAACCAAATTTGATGTAATAACCGTAGCTCCGAAAGAATTTTGGCCGGAACAGGATAATCGCATTTTCGAATACTATTTCCTTTCAGACATAGATATTCAGAGCCTTATTTTTCAGGTCACCAACAACGGAGAGACTGAAATAGTTTGCAAGCCATATACGGACAGTGATATCACATATCGCATTTATGTAGAAGAAGAGATGGTCACTGAGTTTATTGTGGCAGTGGGTGAAACTGTAAGCTTTTGGCTGGTGATCGCTCCTGATGGGCTTGATACCAATATAAGAGATGTGCGTTTTTTTGTTGATGTACAGCAAATAGAAGAGGGGTGAGCATTGTGACAAAATTCAAAAAAAGATATAACATTTTAGCACTTGCCGTCCTGTGTGTCGCGGTGGTGCTGACATCCTCCATTTCCTCGGCAAAGTATGTCACAAGATATGAATATATGCTTAGGCTTTCTATGGCAGAGCATTTCACGTTTTCTGCGGATAGCCGGCATATATTTGAAATACCTTATGACGGTTATTATGCGTTTAAGTTATGGGGCGGCGATGGCGGCGATTCCGTATATTCACGGTGGAGTGGAGAAGAAACTTATTCACATGGTGGAAAAGGCGGAGTAGTGGAAGCTGTTTCATATTTTGAGAGTGGAACCGTCCTTATTATTATAGTCGGTACAAGAGGAGGCACAGCCACCGGTGGCTTTAATGGCGGTGGCAGTGGCGGGACTTTTTATGTGCCGTTTTTTGACAACTATTATGGCGGTGGCGGTGGCGGTGCAACCGATGTTCGTCTGTTTTCCGAGGCATTGAGCGACAGAATCTTAGTCGCAGGCGGCGGCGGTGGCGGAAGTGCCGGCGGTCCGGGATATGCTCCGACTCCCGGTGGAGATGGTGGAGCCAACGCCGGAAATTATGCCGGAACAAATGGACTGGGAGCCGGATATGGTCAGGGCGGCGGACTGTCTGTCGGAGGAGAAGGGTATCAGGATGGCTCCCTTGGAGATGGCGGCAGTGGCGCACATTCCGGCGGTGGCGGCGGCGGTGGTTATTACGGCGGCGGCGGCGCATATGGTTCCGGCGGCGGTGGCGGCGGTGGCTCGGCTTATGTTGCCGATATTTTCACCATAGGCGTCCCCTTAGCAATGCCCGACAGAACGGATTATATAACCGATTTAAGGGATGGTTATGCAATAATCACTTTTTTAGGCAGCCAATATACGGCAGACAACAACACGGGGATTCTTCTTTATGATGTAGGCGAGCCTTCCTTGGAACCGCAAGAACCGGATGACGACAATAATATACCTCTCCCGGAGCTGCATCCGGATTCTGAGATAGAACCCGAGCTTGAGCCTGAAACAGAGGTGATTATTATAGACACATATAATTAACTAACTTGGCCAAAACTGAAAACAGGAAGTCCTAACAAATATATGCAGAAAAAAGCAGCGCATTTTAACGCTGCTAAACCGGATTAAATATACTCTTTTTGTGGCGTTTAGAACCTCCCTATATATAATTCTTGAAACATTATATAAACAATATCGCTTACATTAGGAAGATATCATTTGTCACGCTTGAGCAATAACTCGAAATAATTTTTATGGTACTGTATCATTCCTTGTTTTTGCAGTCTGCTTAACTCATGAGACAGCGCACTTCTGTCAACACACAGATAGTCTGCCAATTGCTGCCGTGAATAAGGAATATAAAAAGAGGCGCTGTTTTCTTTTTGCGCACAGAGGGAGAGGTAGGAAAGAAGCTTTTCCTGTGTTGTGCGCTGCATCATATGTCCAACCTTTTCAGTGAGCCGCACAATCTTTTCCGATACAATGCAGAGAGCATTTCTGCTAAGCTGTGTATGACACGCACAGCCATTCGGACAGGACTCAAACATCTTCGTAGGATTAATCTCAAGGATTTCCGAGTCTTGTGCGGCAATAACACTCACCAGATGATTTTTCATTGACGAAAAAACATATGCTTCTCCAAACAGGGTATCTTTTGGCATAGTTCCAATAATAGAGCGGTTTCCAAAGAAATCCTCGTCTATTATAAGCATGCTTCCTGACAAAATATAGTATACTAAAAACACTGGGTCTCCCGCACGAAAAACAAACGAGTCGCGCTCAATGGCTTTCTCTTTGACATCAAGGCACGTGCTCAATTTTTGCAAGTCTTCATCCGACACGTCGGAAAACAATTTGCTATCACGCAGAGATAATAGACTGATACTCATAATAATCACCATCCTTGTAATTCGTTTTTTGTGTTCTATGAATTTACAACATAGATTCATTACGCATTATACCACTCCACCGCTATATATTCAAAGAATTGTTGATTGCGGCGGACACTAAATAGCTAAATTGTGAAAATAAAAAAATACTCAACGAACAAAAAATGTGCGGAAGTATTTCTTCCGCACATTTTTTATCCATAAACCACTGCCGTTCCGGAAACCGTTACCATCAGCATGCCATTCTCCGCACCCAATACCTCGTAGTCCATCTTTACACCCACAACGGCATTGGCGCCAATCAGATTGGCACGCTGTTCTAATTCGCGAAGCGCCTGCTCTCTGGCCTGCATCAACTCTTGTTCATATGAACCGGAACGTCCGCCAAAAAAATTCGTCAACCCCGCCATCATATCTTTCACAAAATTGATGCCTGTGATAACCTCGCCAAATACAATACCTCTGTACTCTTTTATTTCTCTGCCTTCAATCGAATTTGTTGTTGTCACTAACATGACCCCACTCCTCTCTCTATAAAATCGCCGCTACATTTACTCTTGCGCCAAAGGGCAGTAGTGCCAGTCCTGCAAACTTGAAATGTTGTAAACCAAAAGGAATACCCACAACCGTGATACAGCACAAAACACCACAAACAACGGATACCAGCGCCAACTCCCAGCCACACAAGAAAATCCAAATGATATTCAATACAATCGAACCTGAGCCCATCTGCCCATAATCAATCTTTTTCCCAAAGGGTAAAAATACCACTTCGGCGAATTTGAAACACTGTAACCCAATTGGAATGCCAATAATGGTAATACAGCAAATAACACCTGCCAATACCCATAACAGCGCCGAAAATAAACCACCCAGTACAAGCCATAGTATATTTCCAAAAATCCTCATTCCCCCACCTCCTTTGTCCTTGCAATCACTCTTCTTTATAAAGTTCACGGTAAAAAGCAACCGTACTTTCATAGTCCGAATCAAACAATGCTTCTATACCTGTTGCCGAAAGAGCATACGTTCCTTTTTTGACCCTCTCAAACCAATGGTACACATTGCTTCGAAGCATCGATGCATACTTTTCTTCTTTCTTCATTTCTCTCAATTCGGCACAGCTTATGGTCTCTCGCTTCTCTAAGAGACAACAAAGCTCAATTGCCTTCTCCCGATATGCCGTCATGATTTTCCTGCGTGTCATTCCGCCAACATTTCCATCATGTGTTTTTCGGTTCTCTATCTCCGCCAGCAGCCGCTCTTTCTTTTTACGGTTCTTTCTCACCATACTGTCTGAAGGCTCCAAAATGACATCCACTGTTTGCAGCGGACTGTCCAGCGCCACCGTTAGCAATCCCAACTCTAAGCGCTTCAATAATCGAATCATATCCTTCCATCCTTTATCCTGCTGTCCTTTTGTCGGACGAGGGACGGCAAGAAAAACCGATTCCGATAAACGCTGACGTTCCATACCCTGATAAACCAATTTTAGGTTAAACGCCTTCTTTAGTTCCACAATAACCATTTGCTCGCCTTTTTTCGCAACCACATCGCAGTGCGCAACTTCTGCCTGCACCCGATAGCCCTCCGCTTCCAAAAATTTGCGAACAGGTTCATATAAATCCGTTTCCCGAAATTTCATATGCGATTTCCCCGCGCCATAAATGCTTCGATCTCGTCCACCGTACGAATCATCTCTTTCGTCATAATCTCACAACCATCCTCTGTCACCAAAACATCGTCCTCGATACGAATACCTATCTCCCATTCTTCGATATACAACCCCGGTTCTACGGTCAAGACCATGCCCGGCTGTAATTGACGGTCGATATATCGGCCAATATCGTGTGTTTCTGCCCCCAGATAATGGCTGACACCATGGTAATAGTATCTTGTCACATCTTCCATTTCTTTCACCAAACCCATTCGGCGAAGTTCCTCTAGGTAGTGTTCTTTTAAAATTTCGTTAAGTCTTGTAAACGCTATACCCGGTTTAATCGCATCTATAACCTTTTGCTGTCCCGCCAAAACAATATTGTATACCTGCGCCTGCTTCGGTGAAAATTTACCATTTACCGGAAATGTCCTTGTGATATCTGCATTGTACCAATCCACTTGCGCACCTGCGTCAACCAGAACTAAGTCTCCATCCGCGGCGATATCGTCATTATTAACATAATGCAGTATCGTTCCATTCTTTCCTGCCGCCGCTATGCTTTGAAACGCTTTTTGCCGTACGCCGTTTTTCGTCAATACAAAGTCAAAATGCGCTTCTATTTCGTACTCCTTCATGCCCGGCTTTGCATTCTTCATCATTTCCAAAAAGCCAAGCCTCGTTATATCCATCGCCCGGCGCATCCGTGTTAGCTCCCACGCATCCTTCAGTAGACGTAAATCTCCAAAAATCGGGTACACATCCACCAATTCCAATGCAGGAAATTGCCCCTTTACTTCATTGGCAAATGCCAATCCGTCCGATGACGATGCCGTCCAGTCTTGATTTTCTAAATCTACATAAAGTTTCAAAATATTGTTTTTGAAAATAAACGCCGCAAAATTCTCACGAAATTCATCTATGAAGAAAACATCTTCTATTCCGCTTATCTCTTTTGCCTCCGCAACCGTCATATTGGCACCAACCCACTTTGCCAAATCTCCATTGTCTCTTGGAATATACAGATACGCTTTATCGATACCCCCCTGCTTTGCACAAAAGAAAATACACGCTTCTCTCTCGATACCCGTCACATAGTAAAAATTCCGATCCGGCGAAAACGGATACTGTTCATCTCCTCTTTTGTAAGGCGCACGCCCGTTAAAAAGTACAGCAACACTGCCGTCCTCCATACGCTCCAGCAGTTTGTTGCAATTATTCTCGAAACAATTCATCGTCATCACCTTTCTTCTATTATATCAACACTTATTATAGAAAACCAAAAAGAAACTTTAATGTTTTATTAAGACAATTGAAAACTACTTTTTGAAATCCATATTTATCATTGAAATTTTTTTCTCGTCCCCGTATAATAAGATATCAAATCTATTTCATAAAAGAAAGGTATCTATAATGAGTAAAGAGTTTAAATATGCACTTCAAAAAACACTGCCCGTTATGGCAGGATATTTATCTATCGGTATCGCCTACGGATTATTGCTGCAAAATATGGGTTACAATTTCCTCTGGGCAATCCTCACATCTTTTATTATCTATGCGGGCGCCATGCAATTTGTTATGCTGACTTTTCTCTCCGGCGGATTCTCTCTGCCGACGATTGCCATTATGACATTGCTCTTTAACAGCCGTCACGCATTCTATGGTCTCTCTTTCATTGACACGTTCAAGAATATGGGCAAAAAGACAATCTACATGATCCATACCCTGTCGGATGAAACCTACTCTCTCTTGTGCTCCTATAAAGACCAAGCGGATTTAGATAATAAAAAAACCATGTTTTTTATCAATCTCCTTGATCAAAGCTATTGGGTTATCGGCTCTGCTTTAGGCGCGCTCATCGGCAGTATGATTACTTTCGACACGACAGGCATCGATTTTGCCATGACAGCGCTGTTCGTCACCATTTTCGTTGACCAGTGGAAAGGTGCAAAAAGCCATGTTCCCGCATTGTCGGGCATTGCAGGCGGTATTATTTGCCTATTCATTTTTGGCGCAGATAATTTTATCCTGCCCGCAATCTTGTCGGCCATCGTTGTTCTTGTCGGCACTCGCCGTAAGTTAGAAGAAAGAGAGGTGCACGCATGATTTTATCGACTACCGAAACACTGATTATTATCTTTACCGTAGCCATATGCACATTTCTCTTGCGCAGCTGCCCTTTTATTCTTTTTGGAAAAAATGATCCCCCAAAATTGGTCACCTACTTGGGCGCCATGCTCCCGCCGGCTATCATGGCATTACTGGTTGTTTATTGCTTAAAAGGACTTTCTTTTACTTCTCTAAGCGGTTTTGCACCCATCCTCATCTCCGTCATTCTGGTAGCCGCTTTGCACGCATGGAAAGGGAAATCCCTCGTTAGCATCGTGGCAGGAACGGCATGCTATATGTTTTTGATTCAAATTGTCTTTACATAAACCGGGTATTTTAGAGCAATGTAATACAAGGGAATCAATCATTTTCTTGTACACACCTATATTCTGTGCGGTCTTTCCTTATTTATATCGTTTTGGTTAAGGAAATGCCGCACAATAAAAATCAAATCACTCCATTTCAAAACTTTCCGCATCACCTTTTGCGTACTATTCTCGAATCATAAAGCCCCGCCCCTCGAAAAAATCTTTTATTTCGTTCTTTCCGCCTTGCAACCGCCCTTGAATGGCGTTCTTTTTTCCGCCGCCCTTCGCTTGAAACACTTCTGCCAGTTCGCTTCTCCATGCATCGCCATCATCCAGTTTTGTCAACAGCACGTACGCGAAACCCGCCTCTGTCTGATTGCAAACCACAACCCGCTCACCGACTTTCTCAAGCACAGAATCTGCAAAGTGTATCATGTCTTTTCCGTTCATATCTATTTCAAAATAACAAACATTTCTTATCCCATCTTCCAGCGCATCTACTTTGGCTTGAAGACTCTCCCGCCTCAAAGCACCGACTTCCTGCAACAGCCTGTTTTTTTCCTGCATCAGCATTTCTACCGGCAACGCAATCCTCTCGGCCGTGACAGAAAGCATACTGCCCACCCCCACCGCCGCTTCATGAATTCCTTGGTAATGTCGCAGTGCGCGCCCTCCACAAAGAATTTCCAGGCGCGTACCGCCTTTATAATTTTGACCTGATATGATTTTAATCATACCGACCTCTCCCGCCCCTCGCACATGCGTACCACAACAGGCGCAGCAGTCATACCCCGCAATTGCAGTAATCCGCACTTCTCCTGCCAATGCAATTTTACTTCGGTACAACAATTTTTCAAGTTCCTTTTCACTCGGATAAGAAATCTCTATCTCTTTATTTCTCCAAATGGCAGTATTCGCCCGCTCTTCCAATACTGCAAAATCCACCGCGGGTATCTTTATATTAAAATCAATCGTGACCACATCTCTTCCCATGTGAAAACCCACATTGTCACAGCCGTATTTTTCACAAATCACACCGGACAATATGTGCTCTCCTGTATGATTCTGCATAAAATCAAACCGCCGCTCCCAATCAATCGTCCCGCTGACCTTTTCGTTCAAAACAAGCGGCCTGTCTGTGTGATGATAGACAATTCCATCCTGCTCGTGCACATCAAATACAATTGCACCGCCAAGAGTCCCCGTATCCGCAGGCTGCCCTCCGCCTTCGGGATAGAATGCTGTACGTTCTAAAGATACAAGGAATCCCTTGTGCACTTCCTCGCAAGATAAGACCGTACCTTCGAATGCTGTTATATATGCGTCTGAATAAAATAATTTCTCTGTCATCATATCACCCTTCCAAAACCGTTTTTCATGGTTTTCCATGATTAGTATACCACAAAATCACAGAAAAAAAGAGTGCTCCAATCATTCGTCGGAACACTCTCATCACTTTTATTTTTTCGCCGTAATAAATCCAATTGCCACAACTCCGGGGCCTGTATATGTGCCCACAACAGGGCCAATTGCACCGTGAAAAACTTTATCCATATTTATATTGCCTTGAGAAGCCTCTATCAGTTTTTGGAAGTTTTCCTCCGAGCCGCCATGGCCGATAACAATCGGATACTCCTCATCAACACCATATTTTTTCATCCAGTCCAGCAATACCGAATACATCTTTTTCTTTCCTCGAACCTTGTCAATATTCAAGACCTTGCCATCCTCTACAGTCAAAATAGGATGCAGGTTCAACATCGTACCAATCATCGCCGCTGTGCCTGATAAACGTCCGCCTTTCTTCAAATATTCCAGGGTCTCCACTGCCGCAAAGACGCGTGCACGTGAACGCAAATCCATCATCTCGTTATATAAAGAGTCCATATCCGCACCGACATTCGCTTTGTCCGCAGCAATACGTACCAACAGACCAATCGGCAAACAAGCGCTTCTTGTATCAATAATTCGAATTCGCTCCGACTGTACAGCCTCTTTGGCAATATATGCCGATTGCATCGTTCCGCTTAACTCCTCCGCAACCAGTAAACACAACACGTCCTCGTCCTTATCCAGACATGCACGAAACGCCTCCTCAAATGCGTGCGGATTCGGCTGTGCTGTTGTGGGAGTTACCCCTTCCGTTCGCAGTTTTTTATAGAAATCCGCCGCTGTCAGGTTCACGCCATCAATATAAACATCCTCGCCAAAATGCACCGACAACGGCACACAAATAACGCCTATCTCTGCCAAATACTCAAGTGATAAATCACAAGTACTATCCGTAATAATTCGAACCATAATACCCTCCTATCAATCATTTTACACATAAAACCTTCTTCTCTATTATACTAGTTTTCAATACTACGTCAACCGTTTTTTAAAAATACGACGTTAAGATTTGTTTGCACGAAAAGTAGAGTGCCTAACATTTTGGCACTCCACAAATAATCACCCATATAAATATATAAACAACGTATCGCACAATGCACGCTGTTGCGCGTGGCTCCGATTCTGTTTATATGTTGTCTTTATCCTCTAATAAAACCGCTGCTTCCTCTGCTTTTCTCAGCTTAATTCCGAGATAAATAAATGCAGCACAAGTAAACGCCGCCGGTATACTTCGAACACCTTGCAGAAGATAATAATGATTTCTCATCTCCGGAAGAAACATCCAGACAATATCCATTGCCACATTAAAAATTCCACAAATACCAAAGATTACCAATACCATACCGATGATCTTTTTGTTTCTATTGTAAAACTCCCGTCCGCCCTCTTCCAAATTTCCGGAAAAGAAATACTTATCCTCAACTTCTGCGAACGCCTCTTCCGATAATTTCTTTAAATTATGCACATGGAAGAAACTATAAAACCAGATAACCGGCAAAACAAATCCCAACGGCATAAACCGCAGCCACCCCAACAGTCCCATCGCGCCAAAGAACATCACCATCAAACTAATTCCCTGACGGTATAATCCAAAATACATCTCCCCTGCCCCCGGAATGCAGGAAAAACAAAAGGTAAAAAATGAATTCTTTTTATTTTGCATCTCAAAAATCCTCTCTTTCTATTTTCGTTGTTTCTATAATAGCAACGAAATATTCATTTGACTTTGAGAAAGTTTTAAGATTTCTTAAATTCCAATCGGAGTACTTTTTCCTATTCAACACCGATGCCCTCTTAAATCCTCGTCGCCGCGGAATTTTTTCCAACAAAAAAAGGCTTGACCGGGACTGTGCCAATCAAGCCAACCTTCTTTATTGCTCCTGTCCTTGCGGCAAAAACTTCTCAATCTCCGCCCACAATTCTTCCACGCCCGTCTTCTTCTCGCCTGAAAAAGGGATTAAGACATCGCTTGCACCCAATCCCAATGTTTTTCGAATGACCGATAGATGCTTCGGAATCTGACTGCGGTTCAATTTATCAGACTTCGTTGCAGCAATGATGATATCATAGCCATAATGCTTCAGCCACTCATACATCATCACATCATTTTTTCCCGGTTCATGACGAATATCTATCAGAAGGATAATCGCCCGCAACTCTTCTCTTTTTTCCAGATATTCCTCAATCATCTTTCCCCATTTAGCAATCTCCGTTTTCGGAACCTTCGCATAGCCATATCCCGGCAAATCCACCACATACATCAATCCTTCATTTACATCATAAAAATTGATGGTGCGGGTTTTTCCTGGATTAGAGCTAATTCTTGCCAATGCCTTTCTTCCGAGAATTGCATTGATAAGTGTGGATTTTCCCACATTCGATTTGCCCGCAAACGCAATCTCCACCCGACCGTCCACAGGATAGTGGGAAAAGTTTGTTCCAATCGCCGCAAGAGAACTTGTTTTTACTTCCATACGCTTTCGCCCTCCGCCAATGCACATGCCAACACGTCATTCATTGTCTTTGCCAACACAAACGTCATGCCTTCTTTTATCTCTTCATTTATCTCTGATAAATCTCTCTCGTTGGCCTTTGGCAAAATAACGGTCATGACACCGATTTTTTTCGCCGCCAAAATTTTTTCCTGCAATCCGCCAATGGGCAGCACACGCCCCCGAATCGTAATCTCTCCTGTCATACCCACATCATTGCGCACTTTTGCTCCCGTCAGTGCCGATAACATAGCCGTTGCCATCGTTACCCCCGCTGAAGGGCCATCCTTCGGTGTTGCACCCTCAGGTATATGCATATGAATATCTCTCTTCTTATACATATCCTCTTCCAACTTGAACACTTCACTATTCGAGCGAATATAACTCATCGCCGCTTCCGCTGACTCCTGCATAACTTTACCTAAATTTCCGGTCAACTTTAACTTCCCGTCTCCAGGTAACGTATTCACTTCAACCGAAAGAGTCGTTCCGCCAATCTGTGTCCACGCCAACCCCCGAACAATCCCCACTTGCGGTTCTTCGTAAGCACTCTCTAGTGTAAACTTTGCTTTTCCGAGCAACTGCTCCAGCACTTTCTTGGATATTGTTAATTGCTTTTTCTCACCGCCGAGAATCAGCGTCACCACTTTCCTACAAACCTCACCGATAACCCGCTCCAGTTGACGTACACCCGCTTCCTTTGTATATCCGTCAATCAAATGCGCAAGTGCATCATCCCTAAAACGCAGCTGGCTCACCTTCAATCCATGGCGTTTTCTTTGTTTTCGAATCAAATGGTCTTTCGCAATATGTAACTTCTCCTGGCTTGTATAGCTTCCAAGAGAAATCAATTCCATTCTGTCTAAGAGCGGCTGTGGTATGGTATCCACACTGTTTGCCGTGCATACGAACAGTACTTTGGATAAATCATACGGCAGCTCAACAAAGTGATCCCGAAACGTATGGTTCTGCTCCGCATCCAGCACTTCCAAAAGTGCCGCCGCCGGGTCACCATTATGGGATACACCCAGCTTATCCACTTCATCCAACAGCATCAATGGATTCACTGTCCCCACCTGCTTCATCGCATTGATGATACGCCCTGGCATCGCACCGATATAGGTTTTTCTGTGTCCGCGAATTTCTGATTCGTCCTTGATGCCGCCAAGAGACATACGAATATATTTGCGGTTTAACGCCTTAGCCACCGATCGGGCAATCGACGTTTTGCCCACCCCCGGAGGTCCAACAAGGCATAGAATCGTTGGTGTTTCTTCCGGCGCATTCTTTCTCACCGCCAAATATTCGATAATACGTTCCTTTACTTTCTCCAGTCCATAGTGGTCTTCATCCAAAATATCTTTCGCCTGCTGTAAGTTGAATATTTCTTCTGTCACTTCGTTCCACGGCAAATTCAGCAGCGTTTCAATATAATTTCTGGAAACATTGGACTCAGGCGAGGTCACAGGAATCTTCATCATCCGTTCAATCTCTTTTTCAATGGTTTTTCTGACCATATCAGGCGGATTTTTCTCTTCCAACCGAGTCTGAAATTTTTCCGCATCCGCACCAATGCCGTCCTTGTCTCCCAACTCTTCTTGAATAACCTTCATCTCTTCGCGCAAATAGTATTCCCGTTGGTTCTGCTCAATGCGTTCACGTGTTTTGGTTTCGATTTCCCTTTTGATATCCAAAAGGATGCGTTCATCTTGCATAATTTGAATCACCGCACCCAGTCGCGTAATGGGATTCAATTCTGCAAGTATTTTCTGCTTGCGCTCAAAGAGAATTTCCAAGCCGGATCCAATCATATCGGCCAGATAGCCGGGTCTTTTTGCTGTAACCACATTGCCCAGCAAATCAACCGCTGTCGAATTCGGCAGCAGTTTTACATAGTCCTCATATTTTTCTACCGCAATGCGCATCGTTGCCTGCGTATATGCATCCGGTTCTTCATCAAAATCCTGCCCAATGAGCGTAATTTTGGCAAAGTCCCCCTGCGCTTTTGGACGAACATCTTCCAATCGCCCTCTCGTAATGCCATCAACAATAACATGCGTAACATTTCCCGGCATCTTCAGCACCTGCTTCACCTGTGCCAGTGTACCAATTTCGTATAAATCTTTTTTCCCGGGATTCGTCATCGCTGCATCTCTTTGCGTCACTAAAAAAACCTGTTTTGCATTATCTTCTGCCGCCACCAATGCATCCAGAGATTTTTCCCGCCCTACCGGGAAACTAATTGCCATATTAGGGAATACCGTTAATCCCCGTAAAGCAATCATCGGTACGATGATTGTATTCTTTTTCTCCATTTTCCACCTCATACTATCCATAACAATTTTTCGATTCTTTCTAATCGCGTCCTTGTATTATATACTATATTTCCAGTGGGGTCAATTTTCAGCAACCGTCTTACATCTGCTCTTTTGCCGTTAAAATCTGCTCATCCAAAACGAATCTTTCCTCTCCTTCTTGCTTGAAAACACGAGAAATCAACTCTTTGATATCCCGAATGGCAATCACCTTCAACGGCATATCCCGATAAGCCTCTTTCCAATTTCCACTCGGAATAAACACAATTTCCACTCCGGACTCCTCCGCCGCTATAAGCTTTTCAGATACGCCGCCGACAGGCAGCACTTGCCCATTCAAACCAATTTCTCCGCTCAGCGCAAGCACTCCGGGGACCGCCTTATTGGTAAATGCGGAATACACCGCCAAAAACATAGCAACCCCCGCCGAAGGGCCGTCCACCGGTGTACCTCCCGGAAAATTGATATGCACTTGATAGTTTTCTTTCGAAAAACCATACCGCTCCAATACGGTCAGCACATTCTCCGCCGAACTTCTGGCTGTACTCTTCCTGCGGCTGGTTCGATTGCGCCCTTTTAACTCTTCTTCCTCGACAATGCCCGTTACGGTCAAACCGCCCTTTAACGCCTTTTGTATATATGCCTCCACCAAAAGCAATGTTCCACTGCCACCAATACCCTGCACCGCTAAACCGTTTACCATACCCACCTGCGGGCGCTTGTTCACTTTGCACTGCGTGACGGCCTGATATCGTCCCGTTTCTGCCACCCACTCCAAATCTTTAAATGTAATCCTTCCTCTGCCTTCCATAGAAATCAGAGACACCAAAGACTGTATTATATTCACCGTATCTCTGCCGCCTCTGGTGTAATCAGCGACCGCTTTGCAAAGTCCTTCCTCATAGGAAATGCCGGCACGGTATAAACTATTTCTTGCAATCTCTTCAATCGCGTACTTGTCCAGCGCTTCAAAATAAATCTCCGTGCAACGAGAACGCAATGCCGGAGAAATTTCATTCGGACTCCTCGTTGTTGCTCCAATCAATCGAAAATCCGCAGGAATTCCTTTTTGAAATATCTCATGAATATAGGGCGGAATCTGCCTGTTCTCTCTTGTATAGTAACTGCTTTGGAAATATGCGACACGATCTTCAAGCACCTTCAGGAGCTTATTCATCCGAAGCGGATGCATCTCACCAATTTCGTCAATAAACAATATACCACCATGCGCATCACAAACCGCTCCTTGCCTGGGCTGCGGCACACCTGCCTGCCCGAAAGCACCCGCACCCTGATAAATAGGGTCATGTACCGAACCCAACAGCGGATCGGCAATATTGCGTTCGTCAAATTGTAAGTTTGTGGCATCAATTTCAATAAATTTTGACCACCCAAGAAACGGCGACTCTTCCTTCTGCTTTGCCTCCTCCAGTATCAGCCTGGCCGCCGCCGTCTTCCCAACCCCCGGCGGACCGTAAATAAGAATATGCTGTGGATTCGGCCCGCATAATGCCGCTCGCAGCGCCCGTATCGCTTTATCCTGACCGACAATCTCTCCCAAACATTTAGGTCTGGTCTGCTCCGACATCGGTTCTGTCAATTTTTGATTGCGCATGCGGGATAATTGTTTCATCTTTGTCACGTTTTCTTCCTTGGAAAAGTCTCCCCCTGAGGCTCTTTTTCCACTTCTTCTAAAAAAATAAAAGGCGCCCATTGCAAAAAATAACAGCTGCGCCCACGTCAAAATCGTCCATCCATTCACAAAATCTCCCCTTTTCTTTTTCTTTGCCGTTAGTATCTCTCAAAAAAAGGGAAATATGCCGAAAAAATCAAAAAGCCCGATACCATGATTTCCCATGATATCGGGCACTCCGATTTATGAATACATTGAAAAAATAATACCTACAAACGAAACCATGATTAAAACAGTGATGGCCAACGAAGCTCCTATCACAATCAAGCTCGCTTTGGCATAATTTCTCCGGTTTAAATTCTGTTTGTCATTCATGCCATCCATAATTAGCACTATGATATTGACAATCGGAATACATGCCAATAACATCATCACCACATATTCCTTTGTCGATAAAGGTCTCATTCGCTCATCGACCAAGTTCGTTTCCTTCTTAAAATACTCCCCGCAGTTTACACAATAGACATCCGCCATTCCACGGGCACCCCCACAAAGCGCACAATTCATTCTATATCCTCACCTTCCCCAAACTTCTCCAAAACTTCAAATCACACTCCGCCATGTTTATTTATCTTATCATATCGAACAGCCCATAGCAAATCCTTCAATTGTAAACCCAGTTTATCGTTTGTAGTTGACAATTTGTTTCTTTCCGTTTACAATCTCTTCTAGTAACATACAAAAAGAAAGGAGTATATTTATGAAAGTACAATCTCTGACAAAAATTGCTCTCATGAGCACCATTATCTGTATTTTGGCACCAATCAGCATACCCATACCCGTTAGCCCTGTGGCATTGACTTTAGCCACCTTCGCCCTATATCTAACAGCCTATATCCTAAAACCTGCGCAAGCACTTGCCGCGACAGGTATCTATCTATTGCTGGGCGCAGTAGGCATTCCTGTTTTTTCGGGCTATATGTCGGGAATTTCTCGATTCGCTGCCGCCGGAGGCGGTTATCTTGTGGGCTATTTGTTCTTGGTGGGCATCAGCAGTCTGGCAATTCACCGCTTCCCTACAAAACCGGCTTTTCAAATCATGGGCATGTTCCTTGGCACAATGACGACCTACACCATGGGAACTCTTTGGATGGCTCATGTCATAAATGCAGGTTTCTGGGAAACGTTACCCATGGGCGCATTGATTTACATACCGTTGGATTTGGTGAAAATCGGCCTTTCCTGCTATATCGGCAGAAATGTGCAAAAATATGTATACCGAGCTTAGTCACTTTCACCGTTTGTGCTGAATACCCGGCGCCACTTCATACAAACGGTTCTCTGCGTTTTATATTTTTTGCGGCAAGTATTCGTAGCATGGCATACAATCCTGTACTTGCTTAATCTAATCGAACAAAAAGGGCACTCTACTTAGCTGGAGCACCCTTTTTCGTCAGCTTATTATACAAACCACGTCATCCGCAATTTGCTTTTCTTAAAACAAAGCACTCTTTCTCATAGTACAAAGAATCCCGCCATTGTAAAATAAATAATCAAT
>JGI994J12354_10000198_pt1 | contig 58345 bp, 61 predicted proteins | sample IntmicLarv3ML3BL_FD_12354 | JGI IMG/M metagenome (IMG submission 12354) | reverse complement strand
AAGTTCCTGGAAGAAGACAAAACATTGTCGTATGTTGTGAATCCTGAAACAAAGCAGACGGTCGTTTCCGGTGTGGGTGATAGCCATTTGGATGTTCTCGTCAACAAGCTGAAGGGTCGTTACAAACTTGATGTTGACCTTTCCAGCGTCATCGTACCGTTCCGTGAGATGATTAAGGGCACGGCCGAGGTTCGCGGCAAACACAAGAAGCAATCCGGCGGCCACGGCCAGTTCGGCGACGTTCTCATGAAATTTGAACCCAGCGGCGACACGACGAGTGATTATGTATTCGAACAGCAGGTCTTTGGCGGTTCCGTCCCACGGCAATACTACCCCGCGGTGGAAAAGGGTATTCAGGAAAGCGTCAAGTTCGGCCCTGTGGCGGGTTATCCCGTTGTCGGCCTGAAGGCGGTTCTGCTGGACGGCTCCTACCATCCGGTTGACTCTTCGGAGATGGCGTTCAAACTCGCGACAACCATCGCATTCAAGGAAGGCTTCATGAAGGCGAAGCCGACGCTGCTGGAGCCTGTCGCTAAGGTTGACATCACCGTTCCGGATGATTACACCGGCGCCATCATGGGCGATATGAACAAGCGCCGCGGCCGCGTGAACGGCCAGACCAAACAGGGCACAAAGACGGTCATCTCAGCCGAGGTGCCCATGGCGGAAATGTTCAAGTACGCGCTTGACCTGCGCTCCATGACGCAGGGACGCGGCTCGTTCACAATGGCATTTGACCGGTACGAGGAAGCGCCGATGGATGTACAGCAAAAGGTCATTGAGGCGCGCAAGAAGGAAATGGAGAAAGACAAATAAGCAATCAAACAGCGGACACATTGTAGTATTACAATGTGTCCGCTTTATTCGGGAGGCTCTCACAATGAAAAAATGGATAACCCTTGCCCTGGCTGCCTTGTTTGTACTTACGATGGCTGCTTGTGGCGGGAACACGGACGATAACAAGGCGGCTACCCCGCCCACCGCAACATCGGCCGCACCGGACACATCAAAACTCACGATGTACGGCACGGGCTTTGGCTCAGCAGACCTTATTAGCGCGTTGGACCCCCTGTCACAATTGGTTGTAAAAACCGCGGCGGCACAGGAGGGTTACACCCTCACCATTAATGAGGACGGCAGCGCGCGGTACGAAAACGAAACCGTCGGCGAGGTCATTTTACAAAACGCGGACGGTACTTGGACGATACTGGACGACAGCGGCGTTGTGGCGGAAATCTGCACAGCTTGGCCGGACAATGAATTTACCCGGCTGATACCGGAACCTGCTTTCGCCATTGATTACACCGGAACGGACGGCATGAGCTTCTCCGCGATGTTTAACGGCCCCACACTGGAAGAGGTGCAAGCATATGCCGCATCGCTTGCGGCGATGGGCTTCGTGCCGAAGGATTACATGACGGATGCTTCGGGCACGCTCGCCAACATCCCCGAAATCGGCATCATGTACGACTACGCAGCCAGTAAGGACGGCTACGATATTTCCGTTTTCCACATGGAGGGCTCAAGTGGCTTGGGTATCATGAAGACGGCGGAATAGCGCGGCGAGGAGGCTTTAATGCGGATTCTAACGGATGTATGCTACAACCTGGATGTACTGTGCGCGCTGAACACCATGACGGCGGACGAATATTATGTACAGCGCCATCAAGCACTGTTTGAGCGGTTTTACCCGTTTATTTCGGATACAACAAAGCAACGCTTGCATGCGTTCACCAAGGCGCAAGGATACACCATGCTCTCACCGACGCTGACGCTGTTTGTATCCTCACTGCCGCGTTTTCAAGAACGCAATCTGGCGGACATGCTGGCCAGCCATGCGGAAATCGAGGCCTGTATGAACGCCTCGCCGTACCGCTTCACGCGGGAAGAATTTGACATGTACTTCTACCATATCGACCAGGCCATTCTGCCGCTGCTGGACGAGCTGGCGCGAGAAGGACTGCACGATTATTGGCGAACGCACGTGCTGCCGCAAATTGAGGCCAAGCAGCAACACCTTGCTACGGTTCTCGCGCCGCACGATATAGAAAACCTACTCGGGCGATACCATGCGGTGGACGCGACAAACTTCACCGTGTTCCTCTGCGCTTTTGTGAAGCCGCACGGCATCAAGCTCTGCGGCAACAACCTTATCTCCGATTGCTCCTATTCGGATGACGACATCCTCTCGAATGTAACACACGAGGCGTTCCACCCCGCGTTTGACTTTGACGCGGTGCGTCCGTCTCTTGACAAGCTCGCGGCGCTGCCCTTTGTGCGGGATGCATTCGCCAAGCAAAACCCGAATTCCGGTTATCACGATATGGACGGCTTCATCGAGGAGCATATCGTCGAGACATTGGGGATTCACACGCTGTTGCAACTGGGCGTAGGCTGGGATTCGTATGACTATTTCCGCCGCCACGACGAGGGCTCACATGTGCTCTCGCCATTGTTTTACCGCTATCTTCTCGAAACGGAAAAAGACCCCGCAGAACCCTTTGAGGCGTATTTCACGCGCTTCGCGGATTCCATCTGCCAATAGGACGCACGACAAACCCGGCGCAGCCATGGTCTGCGCCGGGTTTGTCATCTTTTTTCGAGAAAACGCTTGACTTGGACGTCGTGTCGCACTGTATACTCCTCTCATGGATAGGGAAAGAGGTGAAAGTATGGAATCCATCACCATCAGCCAACTGACAAAAATGTGTAATGTTTCCACACGGATGCTGCGGTATTATGAGCAAATCGGCCTGCTGCCCAGCCACAGGACGGACGGCTATGCTTACCGCATGTACGACGTGCAGGCGGTCACACGGTTGCAACAAATACTCTTGCTGCGGAAGCTGCGTATACCTTTGAAGCAAATCCAGCGCATATTCGACAATCCGGATGCCGAAATTGCGTGGGAAGTTTTTATGCAAGGGATGCAGGAATGTACGGATGAAATCACCGCGCTTACCACCATGCGGCGGGTATTGAAAGGCTTCGTCAGCAAATTGCAAGCGAGTGTCGGCCTGTCCCTGCAATCGGTGTTGTTCAGTGACGAAACCATGCTTGACGCCATCAATGCCTTATCCATGACGAAAATTCAATTTAAGGAGGCAAGGTCAATGGATGAAGTCAACAAGGCGCACGAAACACTCTCCAAGCTAAAGAATGTACGGATTATTCAACTCCCGCCCTGCACGGTGGCGGCGTGTCACTTCATCGGGGAAAACCCGGAGGGAACCGTGGGTGATATGATGGGCAAGGCGCTGCTGGAGATAAAGCTGTACGAACGCAAGCCCGACGCGCGGATGTTCGGCTTTAACCATCCGAACCCGTCTAAGGACAGGCCGCACCACGGGTATGAAAATTGGGTCACCATCCCGGACGACATGGACGTCCCCGCGCCGCTGGTGAAAAAGCAAATGAAGGGCGGGCTGTACGCTGTCCACACCATCACAATGCCGAATTTCCACGAATGGGTTGATTTGCGGGAATGGGTGGAAAACAACGAAAAATACGAGGCCGATTACGCCCCGGAGGATACGGAAATCATGGGTGGCTGTTTGGAAGAGCATTTGAATTGGGTATACCACAACCACCTTGGTTGGCCAGAGGAGCTGTCCGAGAGCCAGTTGGATTTGTGCTCGCCTATCAAATTAAGGAACAGTTAGACAAACAACAGCGGCTGCCATCAGGCAGCCGCTGTCATATTTGATATCTTATTGCATAATCGAAGTCTTCGCAGGGCTTTGCCGTCCCTCCACATCAGGGCGGCGGCGCTCAATGGCGGCCATGGCGATTTCCACATCCTCGTACACCTCTTCGCGGTTGAACGCACCCACCGTCACCATGTCACAGTCGCGGATGGTGGCATAGGAGAAGTTCAATCCGACAAAGGGCGTGGCGCGGCCGGCCGCCATGGATTTGATAGTCATAACAGGCTTTTTGGCATTGTGGATGACGCTGTGGATGTACTCCACCTCCACCTGCATCAGAAACCCGAGGCAATTGTACGGCTGGATATACGTTTCCACATCGTATTCATTCAAGTCGGAATACACAATAACCTCCGGCATATGCGCGGACAGACCGGGAATCATACCGTAATCGCGAATCATCTTCAAATAATCCGGCAAACGGTCCATGGTGGATTTGTTTTTGTTGATGAGCTGCTCACAGGAGCTGTGATGAATCAAGCAGAACACGCCGCTGCTGTCCTTGCATTTCTTGATGATGCGCTCCGCCTCACGGCGGCCTTCTGTCGAGTCATCTACATTGATGATGGGCGTCAGAATGCGCGTGATAGGCTTGCCCATGCGTTGTTCCGCATCGGAAATGCCGTCCAGTGAAACCATCGTGCTGCTGTTGTCGTCCATGGGAATCATCACCGCGTCCACGCCGTTTTCCACAAATGCGCACGCCATGTCCGACACTGCGGGGACATTGCAATTCGTCCGTAAAATCATATTGCCCGCCGAAGCGGTCTTGTGACTGTACCCCAAAATCCAGTTTGAACCCATAATCATGCGCGGCATTGAAACGCCACCAACCATCGTGCGCGGAAAAACATGTGCCATAAACTTTTCGTATGATGGGAGCCCCATCATACTTCCCCCCTCCTGGTATCATTTGATAGCCCAAATCCACTGGGCTTCACGCAAAGTTATCATTGCAGTCATCGTTTATCGGATGACTTTTTTCAATAGAATAAAGCTGAAGCTTGCAACTGTTCATATTGATAAAAGAATAAAACGCATGTGCGGCAGGATTGTTCGCACCGGCTGTTTCCCCATTTTTGGCATCTTCTGCGGTCTCCCATTTCACCAAGTCAATCCATATATCGCCGTCACGAAGAACATCCCAAGAAATAAATCCCTTTTGCTTAGATAAAACTTCATTGTGACATTTTTCGGATGCAAGTAAAAAATCATCTTCAACCGCGTTTTTTTTGAGCTTATACGATATAAACCAAATTGCATGAGACATAACAACACAGCTCCTCTGTCTTCTATACTGTATACCGCTTACGCACCTTAGTTCCAACCGTAAATCTTTATCAACCGACGCCGCGTATAGGAATACACGCTGACGGGGTAATCCAATTGGTCAGTCGTGTTGGACGCGATGAGATAATCGACAACGTTTCCGTCACTGTCGCGCACCACCTCTGTGACAATGACGACATGGCGAATTTCATCCCCCAGCCCGAGTGCGATGAGGTCGCCCGGCTCCCCTGTGTAGAATTCCGCATCCGCGACCGCTGCCAGACCCTTGCCGCCGTTTTCATCCGCGTAGGTAAAAAAGGCTTCCGCGCCTGTCCATGCGGAGGAGCGCCCCACGGCCACGGCGTTTTGGTTCGGCGTGTCGGAAAACCATTTCCAGACCGAGCTGCCCGTGGTGTCCATGGGAATCCCGCCCGCCAACAGCACCTGCGAGGCAAAGTTCTGGCAGTTCCCGCCATGCTCCGCATAATCGAACCAATCCGGGTTCCGCTTGCCAACCCATTCACGCGCATAAGCCACCGCTGCCGCACGGTCATAATCTCGTGTGTATGGTTGCACCGGGGCAACGGTTCGCGGCTCCGTCAATCGGTATAGATTGACGCGCGCCTCCAGCAGCAGTGCATTCTGCTCCGCCTGCATCAAAGCAAGCTGCACCGCCCCATCCGGCGGCGCATCCTCTTCTTGGTACAGCCGCCCGAGCAACGCCCAGTATATCGCGTCCTGCTTGTAGTAATCCTCCATCACAGGCGCATCCGCCGTACCCAGCAAGGACACGATATGCCGGACATGCAACTGTGCGGCATCTGTGTCCGGATGCGCAGCAAAGCGCTGCACGCTGTCCTCCAGCAGATAGACATGGATGCTTCCGTCCTCCTGCGGCACGATGTCGTCACAGGTCAAGGTAAACGCATATGTAAGCAAAGAAAGGTCAACGCTTTGCAGCTTCCGTATCGCCACAACGGATTCCCACACCGCGCGGAGCTGCGCGACCGCCGCAACCGCCGTCTCGCTTTCCACCTGTATAAACGCGGCGGGGTCCAGCACCTCCAACCGCGCCAGCGCTTCATAATACGCTGTAAGGAATTGCACTATCAGCTCCGCTTGTGCCGGGGAAAGCCCATTCACTCCATCCGGCGCAAAGCGACCGCCGCCGCGCGGTAAATCGAGGGGCAGTTCGGGGATTTCTTCCGCAATGGGTGAGGATGCCGACGTACTTGTCGGGGGCAGGGTCGTCGCAGCGGCCGACGGCGGTGCTGTCTGCACAAAGGCCGCCGTTTCAGGCGTCAGCGCGCAGCCGGACAACAGGCATAGCCCTGCCATCATCGCCAAAATCTTTCGCCTCGCTGCCGTCATCACGTTCCCTCCATTTGCCGTATCAAGCGTTCCCGCCGAATATACTTTCCTTATTCCGTTCTATAACCGCGAGGATGTGCCCGAGATTACTTTCCCCGGCAAATTTTTCCGTATCATGAAAATCTTGCGTCAATTCTGCCCAGTACAGCTCATTTTCATCTCCATGCACCGCGACCTCGTGCCGGAGCTTCCCGGCGTAGACCTCTAAACGTATGTCATATACATGATACAAAAAATCCATCACATGCACAAGGGTAATATCCGACGCGGTCACGCCCGTTTCCTCTTCCAGCTCACGATATGCGGCGGCAAGGCCGTCCTCGCCCGTTTCCAACTTACCGCCGACGAGATTGCTGCGGCCTTTGTACGGTTCTTTCCGCCTGCGGCACATGAGGATTTGGTCTCCGCTGACGCTGTACACCGCGATGATATTGACCGCTTTCACGCCATTCCCTCACTTTCCATTAAATCGTAAACGCCTTCTTTCCCTTCTCTCCGTGCCGCATGTCTACAGCAATCCCGGATTCTTCTCCAGCAGCGCGGAGAGCGCACACAACACGCCCATCTTCGCGTGGAACCACGTCAGGCCGCCTTGCAGGTACACAATATACGGCGGGAGAATCGGCGCATCGGCGGAGAGCTCTATCGACGAGCCCTGTACGAACGCACCTGCTGCCATGATGACCTGGCTGTCATAGCCCGGCATATCCCACGGCTCCGGGGCGACAAAGCTGTCCACCGGCGCGGCGCTTTGGATGCCGCGGCAGAAGGCAATCACGTTCTCCGCCGTGTTCAGACGGATGGCCTGCACGATGTCCGCACGCGGTTCATCCACACCGGGGAGAACAGCAAACCCAAGCCGCCCGAAGACCTCCGAAGCAAACACAGCGCCCTTCAGCGCGCTTGCCACGACCGTGGGTGCGAGGAACAGCCCCTGCGTGAGCGCCGGCGTGATGCCAAGCGTCGGGCCGACCTCGCGCCCCATACCGGGCGGCGCCAGGCGGAAGGACGCGTTCGCCACGCATTCCTCTGTCCCGGCAATATACCCGCCGACAGGCGCGAGTCCGCCGCCGGGGTTCTTAATGAGGCTGCCCACAACCATGTCCGCACCGGCATCGCTGGGCTCCAGCACCTCTGTGAACTCACCATAGCAATTGTCCACCATCACGATGATATCCTTGCGTATGTTTTTAACAAACTGCACCATTTCCCCAATTTCCGCCACGGCAAACGAATGCCTCCATGCGTAGCCTTTAGAGCGCTGGATGGCGACGAGCTTCGTCTTAGGGGAAACCAACCGGGCAATTTCATCCCAATCCGGCGTGCCGTCGGGGCGCAGTTCGGCCTGTTTGTAGACGATGCCGTGTTCCGCTAAGCTGCCCGGCGTTTCGCGCATACCAATGACGCCTTGCAGCGTGTCATACGGCGCGCCGGTGATGGAGAGCATTTCGTCCCCATACCGCAGATTGCCGAAGAGCGCCGTCGTCAGCGCGTGCGTGCCTGAAATCATCTGCGGCCGTACAAGCGCCGCCTCTGTGTGGAACACATCGGCATAAATACGCTCCAACGTGTCGCGGCCGAGGTCGTTGTACCCGTACCCCGTCGTCGCGGCAAAGTGGATGTCGCTCAGCTTATTATGTTGCATGGCGTGAAGAACCTTGTATTGGTTCGCCTCCGCCACGGCATCAATCGCGGCAAAACGCGCACTGACATTTTCTTCCGCCGCCTGGCAGAAGCGTATAACACGCGCGTCAATGCCAAAATGGGCGGAGAGTATCTCGTCCGCCTTATCGTTTGCACCCATTCTTTCACTGCTCCTCGTTTGCTGTTTCACCTAATTTTTCCGATTGCAACACGCGAATCATCCGCGACGGCGCAATCGTTGAAATCGCATGCTTGTAAATCATCTGCTGCTTTCCGTCAGAATCCAGTAGAATCACATAGTTGTCAAATGCCTTCACAACACCCCTGATTTGATACCCGCTGACTAAAAAAATCGTGATGGGTACCACTTCCTTGCGTACATGATTCAACACCATGTCTTGGTAGTTCGAGCTTTTGCTAATCATATCGGCCTCCTGTCACATACCTCGTTGTTCGCCTGTTGAACCGTCGCTCTGTCTTTCTCCCAGCCGTTGCAAAATCTGCGCTGCTGTTTCCTCCACGTTCTCCCCTGCATAAATCGTTTCCGCCGCCGCGTCCGCTTGATGCGCGAACCAGGTGAACTGTCGTTTTGCAAAGTGCCTCGTGTCGCGCTTCAAGACGCGCACCGCTTCATCCTGTGTATATTCACCGTTTAGAAAACGGATGACTTCCTTGTACCCAAGCCCCCGCATGGAGGGCAGCCCCGCGGTATATCCTGCGTCGAGCAGACCGCGCACCTCTTCAATCAACCCCTGCGCCAGCATTTTGTCCACCCGCCGGTCAATCCGGTCGTAGAGCACCGCGCGTTCCCGCGTGAGGATAAACATATCCGCGTCGTACGCCGCCGCCCGGTTTCGCTGTGCGCGCTGCGCCGTGTTGTGCGCGGAAATCCGCAGCCCGGTCTGCGCGTGGTATTCCAGCGCGCGGATGACGCGCCGTACATTGTTCGCATGGATAGCATCGGCCGCGTCGGGGTCAACATCCCGCAGCCGCATGTGCAGGGCGTTTTGCCCGTTTGCCTCCGCATAGGACGCCAGCTCCGCCCGGAGCGCTTCATCCGTCTCTGTCTCTGTGAAGTCTGTTCCGTACAACAGCGCGTTGATATAAAAACCTGTGCCGCCGCAGACAATCGGGATTTTACCCCTTGCGACAATGTCCGCAATCCGCACCCGCGCCATGTCTTGGAAAATGGCGGCGGAATACGGCTCATCCGGCCACATTTCATCCACCAGCCAATGCTTCACTCCGCGCATTTCTTCCTTGGTCGGCTTCGCCGTGCCAATGTCCATCTTCCTGTATATCTGCATGGAATCGGCGGAAATAATTTCCCCGCCGAGCCGCAGCGCCAGTGCCGCCGCCACGTCGGACTTACCCGTGGCTGTCGCTCCTGCCACAATCAATATCTTCGTCTTCATCATCGTTTCACTGCACCCTTTTGAACATCTTTTCCAACTCATACCGCGTCAGTTCCACCACCGTCGGCCGCCCATGCGGGCAGGTGAACGGGTTTTCCAGCTTGAGTAGCCGTACAACCAATTCCCGCGCTTCCGCCTCGCCAAGGCGGTCATTCGCCTTCACGGCAGCCTTGCAAGCCATGGTCGCCACGCGGATTTGCCGCGCATCGTACAAATCACCCGCTTGCCCCGCGTCTTCTGTCAGGACATCCACAATCTCCGTAAAAAAGCTCATCTCCGCCGGGTTTTCAAACACATACGGCAGCGCGCGCACGACAACGGCCTGGTCGTTCAACTCCTCGACATCAAAGCCAAGTTTTTGCAAAAAGTCCATATTTTCGCGGACGGTATGGCGCTCACGCTCCGTCAGTTTCACCGCGACGGGCATCAGCAGGCTTTGCGGAATGACATCGCCTTTCCTGAGCTTGGCAAGGAATTCCTCAAACAGCACGCGCTCATGCGCGGCATGCTGGTCGATGAGATACGCCGATTCCCCTTGTTCCACAAGCCAGTACGTCCGGAACACCTGCCCTGCGATGCGGTAGGAATGGAAGAAGGGCTTCACGGCCGTCTCTGCTTGTGTCTGCGGTTCCGCCTTGGTTTCCGGCCAAACCTCCTCGACAAGAAGCTGCTCTCCCGGAGGATTCGGTATAACGGACGCTTGTTCCGCCGCGTATTGCCGCAACCGTTCTTCGGGTGACGGCATGTTGTCCTGTGTGACCGGCTCGTTGAAAAACACTACCCCCGGCGGCGTCTCCCGCTTTTCCGGCGTTGTGACGACCGGCACCGGGTCGGCAGGTGTCGCTGCTTGCGCAATATTTAATGATGGCGCAGAATGCGCCGAGCTTATTGCCGCACGCGGAATCAAATTTTCGCCCCGCAGCGCCTTATCCGCCGCCGCGTGCATGAGGTCGTAAATCATCCGTTCATCCGCGAAGCGTACTTCCAGCTTCGTGGGATGCACGTTCACATCCACAAAGCTCGGCGGCATCTCCAGCCGGAGCCAAAACACCGGGAAGCGCCCAATCGGCAAACGCGTGCGGTATGCGTCCTCCACAGCGGATTGCGCAATGACGCATTTCACCGTGCGCCCGTTGATAAATATATTTTCATATGCGCGGCTGCCCCGCGCCACCTCCGGCCGCGCGATGTACCCGCTCACGCGGAAGCCGTCCTTCTGATACGCCACAGGAATCAACTTCTCTGCTATCTCACGCCCGTACACCTGCAAGATGGCGGTTTTCATCTCGCCCGTGCCGCCGGTTTGCAAGACAACAGTGGCGTTGTTGACGTACTTCAACGCGACCTCCGGCCGCCCCATCGCCACCCGCGAGAGCATGTCCGATATAAAGCCGCTTTCCGCTGCAGGCTTCTTCAAAAACTTACGCCGCGCAGGCAGGTTGTAAAACAGGTTCCGCACGGTGAACGATGTGCCGTCCGCACAACCCGCCTCCGTCTCCGCTATGACCTCGCCGCCGTGGATTTCAATCCTTGCGCCGCTGTCCGCATCGGCTGTTTTCGTCAGCACCTCGACTTGCGCCACGCCCGCGATGCTGGACAATGCCTCGCCCCGGAAGCCCAGTGTCAGGACATTCTCCAAATCGTCCATGTTCCGAATCTTACTCGTCGCGTGCCGCAAAAATGCCTGCCGCAGCTCTCCCGCCGGGATGCCGCAGCCATTGTCCGCCACGCGGATAAGACTTGTCCCGCCGTCGCGGATTTCCACCGTGACGGATTTCGCCCCCGCGTCGATTGCGTTCTCCACAAGCTCCTTCACCACGGACGCAGGCCGCTCCACGACCTCGCCCGCTGCGATTTGGTTGATGATGCCGTCGTCCAAAACCCGGATTTCCGCCATAATCTGCTCCTTCTCCACTTACTTCAATACATCTTCCGCAAAGCAGGAAACACATGCCCGGGAACGTCTCGCTCGCCCGCTGTGCAAACAATTCATCCAACCGTATGCCGTTTACATAGATTGACCAATGCTCTTTCCCCATTGCAATGAGGCAAAACACCTTTCACTGCTTTTATGGAAGCCATTGCTTCTCATCCTCTATAAACCGATGCACCACATCACGCCGAACTTGTCCGTCACATATCCTTCTAAATCGCTCCACGGCAGCTTTTGCAATCCCTCACCGTGTCCGTCCTCCGCAAGGACGCTGTACGCGTGCCGAAGCTTTGTCTCGTCGGAAAACGGCAGGCACAATTGCACAACATTCCCTTTTTCGATTTGCTCCGGCCGCTTCGGCGCAATGCCGAGGCTTGCACCCATGATGTCGAGTTGCAGATGAATCAGAGTGCCGTCATCCGCATTCCCGTCAAACAGGATTGTCGCGCCGAACGCCCTTTTATAATGCTCATATACCGCCATCAAATCTGTTGCGAATATCTGTACCGAAAAATCGCTCATGCGCGCCTCCTACGTTGCGTGTACAAATATCGACTCCATCCTGGCCGCATCCCACGGCGCAGGCACTTCATCAATTTTTACAAAGCCGTATTTTTCATACAAACCCACATGGTCGCTCACCAGATACACCTTGTCATGCCCCAGCGTCTTCGCATAGGCCAGTACGGCCTGTATCATTTGCTCACTGATTCGCTGTCCGCGAAACGCCTCGTCCACGAATACATAGCCGATATACGGCGTGTACGGCTCATCGGGCAGGCAATCATGCGCCGTAAAATTGCAAAACCCGGCAAACCGCCCATCCTCAACCGCGGCGAACACACGCTCCCACTCCAGAAAAGCATTCGCCCGCATTTGCTTCGCCATAACCGGCCCCGCCGGCCATGAACACGCATCCGCGAAATCCGCAAGCGGCAGCCACAGCGCGTCGTCGTTTGTTAATGTCTGTATTGTCATAGGTTCCCATCCTTCCCGTTGGCGGCGTTCAAGCTACCTAAAATCCCCTCCGCACGCTGTATAACCGTTTCCGGGATACCCGCCAGGCGCGCCACATGCAAGCCGTAGCTTCTGTCCGCACCGCCGCGCGCAATCTTCCGCAGGAAAATGACTTCATCGCCCTGCTCTTTTACCAGAACGCAGTAATTCACAACACCGGGCACCCGGCTTTCCAGCTCCGTCAGCTCGTGGTAATGCGTGGCGAAGAGGGTTTTTGCACCTATTTCCTTTTCATCCACAATATGCTCCAGCACCGCCTGTGCGATGGACAGACCGTCGTAGGTGCTTGTTCCGCGGCCGATTTCGTCCAGTATCAACAAGCTGTCACGCGTGGCGTTGTGTAAAATATTCGCCACCTCGCTCATCTCCACCATGAAGGTGCTCTGCCCCGTGGCGAGGTCGTCCGACGCGCCGACGCGGGTGAAAATTCTGTCTGTCACGCCGATACGCGCTTTTGCCGCCGGGACAAAGCAACCCGCCTGCGCCATCAGCACAATCAACGCCACCTGCCGCATGTATGTGGATTTACCCGCCATATTCGGCCCGGTGACAATGGCCATGCGGTTCTTGTCCAAGTCCATCAGCGTATCATTCGGTACAAAGGATGTATCCAAAAGCTGCTCAATCACCGGATGCCGCCCGTCGCGGATTTTGATGTCGCCTGCGTCTGTGATGTCTGGCTTGCAATAGTTATTTTTATCCGACACCTCGCCGAAGGACTGCATCGCGTCGATGGCGGCCAATGTGTTCGCCGCGGCTTGTATACGGCCCGCGGCAGCGGCCAGCATGTCGCGCAGGTTTGCGAACAGCTCGTATTCCAATTGCGTCAGCTTCTCTTCCGCGCCGAGGACGGCTGTCTCGATTTCCTTCAGTTCCTCCGTCGTGTACCGCTCCATATTGGAAAGCGTCTGCCGCCGGACGTAATGCGCCGGTACAAGCGTTTGGTACGAATTTGTCACCTCCAGGCAATACCCGAAGAGCTTATTATGCTTCACGCGGAGGTTTTTGATGCCCGTTACCTCGCGCTCACGCTCCTCCAAGGCGAGGAGCCATTCGCCACCCTTGTCCCGCGCATCGCGGTAACCGTCCAGCTCCGTATGGAAGCCCGGGCGAATCATCCCGCCGTCCCGCACGGATACAGGCGGCTCGTCCGTAATCCGCTCGTCAATCATCGCGCAAAGATCGGCCAGCACATCCATTTCCTCGCGGAGGTATGTATTCGTCACGGTGCGGCAGCAGGCCAGCGCGTTCCGCACCTCCGGCAGGCGGCGGAAGGAATTCTTCAACGCGTTCAAATCCTGCGCATTCGCCGTGCCGTATACCAGCTTGCCCGAAAGCCGCTCCAAATCCGCAATGGCTTTCAGCAGCGCCCGAACCTCCGCACGGAAAAGCGCATCGTTCTTATACTCCTCCACCGCATCCAGCCGCGCGCGGATTTCGTCCGCGTCCAGCAAGGGCTGTTCAATCCACTTCCGCAGAAGCCGCGCGCCCATGGAGGTCTTCGTCTGATCCAGCACCCACAGCAGCGTACCCTTCTTGCTCCGCTCCCGCAACGTTTCCGTCAGCTCCAGATTCCGGCGGGAAGATGCGTCGATGAGCATAAACCGCTCCCGGTTGTATGGCTTGACAGACACGATATGCGACAAAGCATTCTTCTGCGTCGTCAATAAATATTGTAATAGCGCCCCCGCCGCCGTGACGGCGCGCTCGTCCTTTTCAATGTCAAAGCAATGCAAATTGTGTACCTTAAAGTGGCGGCACAGCGCCAGCCGCGCGTTCTGCGCGTCAAACATCCAGTCGTCCCCGCGGGCGGGTTTCAATTTCAGCGCCGCCTCCACCGCCGCGGCCTGTGCCTTTTCCATCGCCTCACAGGCAATCAACTCCGCCGGGCGGAATCGCGCCAGCTCGTCCACCAACCGGGATTCCTTCGCCTTTGCAAAAGAAGTCACATTAAACTCACCTGTGCTCACATCCGCAAATGCCAGGCCAAAGCCGGTTTTATCCTCATACACCGCCGCGATGTAGTTGTTCCGCGAGGCATCCAGCGACTTATCGTCCACCACCGTTCCCGGTGTGACGACGCGGATGACGTCGCGTTTCACGATGCCTTTCACAAGCTTCGGATCCTCCACCTGCTCACAAATCGCGACCTTGTAACCCTTCGCGATAAGCTTGGCGATGTATCCCTCCGCCGCATGGTACGGCACGCCGCACATAGGCGCACGCTCCGCCATGCCGCAATCGCGGCCGGTGAGGGTGATCCCCAGCTCCCGCGAGGCCAACAGTGCGTCGTCAAAAAACATCTCGTAAAAATCCCCCAGCCGGAAGAACACAAGACAGTTTTTGTACTCGTTTTTCACCTTGAAATACTGCTCCATCATCGGCGTATAGGATGCCAATGCATTCACCTCTAAACTATAATTTATTCGCGATAAGTGCATTTACGCGCACACCAGCAATGGGCTTACCCTTTGTAACGATGAAGTCCACGCCGAAAAGCGTATAAAACGCCGCATCCACGAGACGGAAAAGCTCCGCGAGGTACGCCGCCGTCTCATAGGGCGATGCGAGGTCAAGCCGCAGCACGCCGCCGTTGTAATCCCGCAAAAGATTGCTGCTGTCGAACATTTCAATTGTGCCGATGGCTTTTTGTGTCTGCTTATCAACAACAGCGAAACGCACGTACATCCTCTGCGCGTATTCTTGCAGCCAAAAACGAATGCAAGCCGTCATTTCCTCCATCGTTGTATAGCAAAAATCGCTGGTGCAGTTTTCGAAATCGAAAACTGCCTGCGCCTTCGGGTCGGCATAACACGCCAGCAAATCCGCCGCGTCCGCCTCCGCAACCAACCGTAGAGATGAAGCTGTCCGTCTCCAATACCGGNCAAACATCATATATGCCGCTCATTGTTGCACGCCCTTTCTTAATGGCAGCTCCCGCACGCCTCACCGTTGTGNGAATGNCCGCAGCCCGCGCAGCCGCCCGGTTCCTCGCCGGTGATGGTGGTTTTCAAGATGGTNATAATCTGGTTTACGAAGAAGTTGAACTCATTCTCCGCCATGACAAGCGCGCCGATGACGGGATACGCCTTCAGCTCCGNGACCATTTCCGCCATGCGCTTCTGCATGGTGGCGTACTGCTCATCCGTGACGGCGCCGCTGTCGATGGCGGTCTGCACGTTCTCGATATATGCGTTGTATACATCCATGCGGGGCTGCGCTTCCGCGTCGGCTTGAAATGCCGCGCGTGCCGCTTCCAGCTTCTGTTTTTGCTCCGATTCCAATATCAACTGCCCAAGCTCTCTTGCTTTCTCTTCATACTGTGCCATGTTTGTATTCTCCTTTAATTATCGATTTTTTCACCCATCAAATAAAACGGCTTGCCCTCGGTTATCTTAATTCGCAGAAGCTTTCCTAAGTCCGCTTCCGTTCCCTTGCAATGCACGAGTGTATTGTCGTCCGCCCGCCCGGTCACGACGCTTCGCTTTGCGTCGAAGTCTTCCGCGAGGACAGTGACTGTATTGCCTTCCTGCGCACGGTTACGGTCAAACACGATGTCATTCACTTCTGTCAGCAACCGGTCGAACCGCTCATGCGCCGTATCGTCCGGCACCTGGTTGTCCATCGCGGCAGCAGGGGTACCGCTCCGCTTGGAATACAGGAATGTGTACGTCCCGTGAAACCGGACTTGCCGCGCCACGTCCAGCGTGTCTTGGAAATCCGCCTCCGTCTCGCCGGGAAAGCCGACAATGATGTCCGTCGTAAGCGCCACGCCGGGGATTTCCGCCTGTATCTTCTTTGCCAAGGAGAGGTATTCGTCCTTCGTGTACCGCCGGTTCATCCGGCGCAGCACATCCGTGCTGCCCGATTGAAATGGTAAGTGGACATGCTTGCATATCTTCGGATTGTCCCGCACGGCAGCGATGAGCTCGTCCGATAAATCCTTCGGATGTGAGGTCATAAACCGCACGCGCTCCACACCATTGACCTCTGACACCGCATACAGCAGTTGCGCAAATGTCATAGGCGCTTCCAGTCCATGGCCATAGGAATTCACGTTCTGTCCAAGGAGCAAAATCTCCTTCGCACCATTTTCAGCCGCGCGTGCGACCTCCGCCAGGACATCCGCCGGCGTCCGGCTCCGTTCCCGGCCGCGCACATACGGCACGATGCAGTAGGTACAGAAATTGTTGCAACCATACATGACGTTCACGCCCGCCTTGTGCGGGTTGTCCCGCAGCGTGGGTAAATCCTCCGCCACCTCACCGTGTTCCTTCCACACATCCACTACCATGCCGCCAGATTCATACGAGGACAGCAAAAGTTCCGGGAAGCGGTCAAGATTGTATGTGCCGAAAACAACGTCCACATGGCGGTATACTTTTTGCAACTTGTCCACCACCGCGTCCTGTTGCATCATACAGCCGCAAAGCGCGATTTTCATCCCCGGCCTGCTTTCCTTCAGGTGTTTGAGGTAGCCCAGCTTGCCGTAGACCTTGTTCTCCGCATTTTCCCTGACACAGCAGGTGTTGTATACAATCACGTCCGCGTCCTTTTCCCCACTGGCAGGCGTATAACCCATCTCCGCAAGAAGGCCCGCCAGCTTCTCGGAATCATGCGCGTTCATCTGGCAGCCGAAGGTGGCGATGTGATACCGGCCGTTTTCTGCATAATCTATGCGTACGCGTTCTACGCATGATATAGTATGTCCGTCCAAAGCAATCTCCTTCCGCCTCACAATATTACAGTTAAAAAGCACCGCCTTTTATTGTACACAAATTTCACTGATATGTAAAGAAGACAATCGCAATCCGCACAAAACAGTTTCAGCCACTATTTTCCTTGTTATAATTTTCGAAACCGCTTGGAAAATTTGAAATTTTTATATGCAAGGCTTTGCAAAATTATGAACTGCGTGGTATAATAACCATATTGGCGCATAGCTCTGAAAACAATGACGGACACAAGAAAACACGCGCGATGCTGTGGCGCATGGGAGAGCGGATATGGCAAATCTTATGAATCGGGACGAACCCTTCCATATGGGCCAAATGAACCTGGAGCTGTACAAGCTTCTGGCCGTCGGCACGGATCCGGACGAATGTATGAACACGGTTCTTTCGCTCATCCGTTGCCTCCCGGGCGTTGACCGCGTATGCGTGGTTCCCTTTGTATCCAGAGACGGCAAACGTATTTTTTGCGACACGACGGAGAGCTGCGCGCTTTGCTGGCATAACTACGATTTGGAGCGCGTCGCTTTGCGGCTGCTTCCGAATCCGCCGTACGCGCTCGGGCCGGAGACGGTTCGCTCCGCCATGATGGACGATATGCCGCCCTCTTTTATGGAACGGGACACATCTCTCACGCCTTTATTGTATGAGGGAAAGATTATCGGCGTGATTTTTTGCTGTACAAACGAAAAGTTCGACGACGACAGCCGCGCTTCGTTCAGCTCGATATGTGAGTTGATTACCATCGCGCTGCAAAACGTCTCGTATTACGAACAGCACACCGTTCAGGAAAAAATGCTTCGGGACGCCGTTAAACTCGCAGAGGATGCTTCCCGTGCGAAGAGTGAATTCCTGTCCCGCATGTCGCATGAGCTCCGCACACCCATTAATGCCATTCTCGGCTTGGCACGTATTGCTTCGATTGCAAGCTCGCCGGAGAAAACAGGAGAGTATTTGCAAACCATTGACAAATCGGCCTCGCAGCTTTTGGCGGTTGTGAATGACTTGCTGGATATGTCCGACCTGGAGTCCAACCTCGTGACCCTGCGCTCCAAGCAGTTCAATCTGGAGGAGACACTGTTATCACTCGCGGCGGACATCGCGCCGAAAGCCAGCGCGAAGCGGCTCAAGCTCCACCTGCACCTGAACACAGACGTACCATTCCGTCTTGTCGGGGATGAGCAGCGCATCCGCCAGATTTTGAAAAATTTGTTGGACAACGCTGTCAAATTCACACCGGCGGGCGGTAAAGTCTTGTTGCAAATCCGTGAGGCGGAACGGTATCGGAACAATACGACCATTTCCTTTTCCGTCACGGATACAGGCATCGGCATTTCCGATGAGGCGCAGAAGATGCTGTTCACCCCCTTCGAGCAGGTGGACGGCTCCAAAACGAGGGCGTTTGACGGCTCCGGCCTCGGCCTCGCGCTGAGCAAGAAGCTGACCGACCTGATGGGCGGCACGCTGAGTGTGAAAAGCATACCGACGCAGGGCAGCACGTTCGTTTTGCGTGTCACACTCCCGTTTACGGAGCCCCCAGCGGAACGGCGTACCGTTGCCGCAGGGTATGACTTGAGCAAACAAACCGTGTTGATTGCAGAGAAGGAGCCGGAAACAGTGTCCTATTTCCTCCGGTGCATGAAGGACTTCAAGGTTCGAACCGATTCCGCCGCCAGCTTTGCGGAATGCCTCGGCAAATTGCAAAACGCGGACGCGATGGGTCGCCCCTATTCCGGCATATTTCTTGGAGAAACGCTGGCCGGGTCCAACACAATGACCATGTTGCAAAGCATTCGCGATTGGTACGCCGGCAGCATCATTCTTTTACGGCCAAATATGCAAACTGACATTGACGAATCGCCTCCTGCGCGGTACAATGTAATGAAGCTACTGTCCACACCCTTCCTTCCGTCAACACTTTTTGACACGGTTCTGGAGCTAAGCCGCGTCAACCCGCGCGCCAAGCGTTTTGCGGCCGCATTGCAACTTTACGCAGGGTATCACATCCTGCTGGCGGAGGATAATCTCCTCAACCGCGAGGTCATTGCGCAAACGTTGGCCGATACGCAGGTAACCCTGCATTACGCGGTGAACGGACAGGACGCATTGGATATGTTCGCAGCGGATCCGGGGCTGTTTGATTTGATATTGATGGATCGGAATATGCCCGTCATGGATGGTTACGAAGCGGCGCGGCGCATCCGTATGCTACCCCTCGCGCAGGCGGAAACAATCCCCATCATCGCCCTCACGGCGAACAAGACGGATGAGGATATTTACGAGAGCCGCCTCGCCGGTATGAACGAACACCTGACAAAACCTGTCGAGCCGGAGCAAGTTCTGGCTTTGCTGCAACGATATTTCACGCAAGAAACCAACACAAAAAAAGCGGAGGACCCGACAGTGCCTCCGGCTGACGAAAAGGAGAATGAATCCATGAGTACTTACGAACCTCCCGTAGCGTATGTGAATGTAGCCGAGGGTCTTGGCCGTATCAAGGGCAACCAAAGAATTTACAAGATGCTGATGACCAGCTTCTTGAACAATGAGCAATACGCGGCGTTTGAAAAAGACATGACGCAAAACAATATCGAATCCGCTGTGAAAACGATTCACGCCGTTAAGGGTATCGCGGCGAATCTTTCGCTGACGAAGCTGTATGAAGATGTTCTCGTGATGGAAGCGCAGTTGAAATCAGGCTATTTCATGCCGGACGCGTATGACAATGTGCAGAACGCCTATCAGACAACCTTTGAGCATGTGCAAAAGCTGGTTGACACACTGTAAACTGACACGCAACAGGCTCTCTCACAACCGACCACACAGGATGGGCAAAGAGGAGAAATCGTGATGGACACTGTATTGATTGTTGACGATATTGATATTAACCGGTTGATTTTACGAGAAATTCTATCCGGCGAATACAACATTCTTGAGGCCGCAAACGGTTACGAGGCGCTGGAAATTATGTTTAACGGCCCGGTGACACCCACGGTCGTCTTGCTTGACATTATGATGCCGGGCATGGATGGTTTCGAGGTTCTTGCCTCGATGAAAACGAATGTCAAAACAGAGCGTATCCCCGTCCTGTTTATCACAGCGGCGGATGCGAACACAAACGAATCCCGCGGGCTGCAAGAGGGCGCGTCGGATTATATCTCCAAGCCCTTTAACCCGGACGTCGTCAAGGTGCGTATCCGGAACACCCTTCAGCTTAAGATGTACCAGGACGGGCTGGAAATGATGCTGGAGCAGAAAACGGCGGAGCTTGTCGCCACGCATGAGCGCACGCTGGAAACGCTGGCCACCATCGTGGAGTACCGCGACCTGGAATCCGGCGCACATATCCGCCGGACGAGTGAACTGTCGCGCATCCTTGTCCACGCGATGTTGAAGACGGAAAAATTTTACAAGCAGCTTATATACAAAAATTACAACTCGCTCATCAAAGCCGTCGCGCTGCATGACATTGGCAAAATCGGCATACCGGACAATGTGCTGTTAAAGCCGGGCGCGCTGACGAAGGAAGAGTTTGAGATTATCAAGCAGCATTGTGAAATCGGCCACCGCATCATCATGACGATTGCCGAGGGTGCCGCGGACGAAGCGATGTACCTTGCGTTTTGTAAAGAAATCTGCCTGTCGCATCATGAGCGCTGGGACGGCAAAGGGTATCCGAACGGCTTGGCGGATGAACAAATTCCGCTTTCCGCACGCATCCTGTCCGTGGTGGATGTATACGACGCGCTGGTGAACCGCCGCTGCTACAAGCCGCCGCTCTCGCACGAGGACGCGATGCAGCTTTTGCAAAACGGCGCGGGCACACAGTTTGACCCCGATATCGTCGCGGTGCTGATGACCGTCTCCGACGACTTCCGCAAGCTGGAAGATGAGCTGGGGGACAAATAATAAACCTTTGGGGGCACCGCCCCCAATACCCCTCTTGACCCTATCAGGCTCCTGCGGTGAACCCGCGGGGGCCATGTTGTATCTTGGAGGTGTTGAAATGGACAGCGTGGTGCAATGGTTGTTGGAAGACAAGAACCCGGCGGTGCAATACCGCACGCGGATGGAGTTGCTGCACGAGGACACGGACAAAAGCGCCGCCGCCGCGTTTATCGGAAAAAAACTCCCGGCAGATTGGCAGAATACAAAGGGATTGTGGTACACGTATTGGCTGACGGCCATTGCGGAATGCGGGCTGCAACACGCGGATGTGCCAATGGATGCGGACAGAGCGGTGCGCCTCTGCGCGGACGGCTTTGCGAACGGCTGCACGGACTTCATGCACCTCCGCGCGCTGGTGATGCTGGGGCTGGGAGAACATCCCATCGTGCAGCATACGATTGACAACCTGCAAGCTTTGCCGGACGGCGGGTTCCTCTGCGATATGAAGTTGAAGAAGCGTAAGGATATTCCCAAAAGCTGCGCCAAAGCGAATATACATGCATTGCTGTTTTGCGCGGAGGCAAAAAAGAAAAACATCGCGCTGCCCATCACGGATCCGCTCCTCGAATATTTCTGGGCGCACCGTATTTTCTACCGCTTGTCTGCACCGGACGTCCTCATGCTGGACGGGCGCGAGGGTTGGCGTGCCGTTGACACATTTCACCCGATGGAAACCATGCGTATCGGCCTGCACAACATCGTCGAGGCGTTCTGCGCGCTGGGATACGGCAAGGATGAACGCCTGGCGCACGCATGGGCGTTGCTTGACGCGAAAACAATGGAGGATGGAAAAGTCCCGTTGGACGGCACACTCACAAAGTCCTACCTGCCAAAGGAAACGGTGGGAAAGCCAAGCAAGTGGGTCACATTCTACACGTTGCTTGCAAAAAATGCGCGAGCGCTATATACGCAGACCCGGTGACAATGGCTTGCCGTTGTGCGCCTTCCAAAAAATCGCAACATTTCTCTACAACAATGACCCCCATGCCATAATAAAAGCATGGGGGTCATTGTGTCATTACTCCTCGTCGTCCGAGATAAAATCGTCGTCGTCCACATAGTAGCAGCCGTTCTCATCACATTCGCAATCCATGTCCCAATCGTCGTCGTCATCAAGATACCGGTTCTTCAGTAAATGCCGCACCGCGACGACCGCCAGACAGACCAAGGCCAAAATGCCGCCCAGCACCGCCAGCTTGTACAAAAATTCATTCCGCTTTTCCCGGTTTTTCAAATCGCTCAGCAAACGGCCAAGCTCACCAACGGGAACATCCTCATTCCAAAGCTGTTTCATACGCTTTCACTCCCATCTGTTTGGTATGCATCAACAAAGTTCCAAGGGTTGTCATTCAAATTTCCGCGCATTCCAATCCTTCGACAATCGCATCTCATCATACTCATTGTATGCACGCATCATGATTTGTTTCTCGTCGTGGAATTTCAACAAGTGGTACGCCTCGTGCCGTTTGTAGAATCCAGCATCCGCAAAAAACTCCTCTGCCTGCGGCTTGCAATGGAACGAGTCCGCCAGCATCAAATACCAATGTACGGTCTTATTGATAATATCGTCCGAGCCGCGGAAGGTGTATTGCGTCTTGCCGATGTATTTCACAATCCGCGCAAGCGCACCTGCTTCTTCCTTCACCTCACGGAGCGCCGTCTGCTTAAAGCTCTCATTCGGCTCCACCGTCCCCTTGGGGAGCACCCATCCGATATACTGGCCGTTTTGGTTTTTATACAGCAGAAGAACCTTGCCCTTATGAATGACAACACCGCCGCAGCTTACTGCTTCAACCACCCAAAACGCCTCCAATTCTTACCCAGTGGCAGAAGCGCCACAAAGTACTATACAAGAGTATACCAATTTTAACGTGGGATTTCAACCTTTTGCAAAGAGAAAGTTTTATCGTTGTCAATATCGGGCAAATATGGTATGATAAAATCAATTATTATAAAGAAGGAGATGCCATATGGAAGAGGTCAAAAAACGGGATGAAATCGACGAGGCATACAAATGGCAGCTTGAAGATATTTTCGCAACAGACGCAGATTGGCGTGCCGCCTTTGACGGACTTGACGCGGAAATCAAAAAAGCCGAAGGGTACCGCACGCGCTTGACAGAATCGGCGGCAACGCTGCTTGCGGCCGTGCAGGCCGCCATGGCCGTCTCCGAGGTCACGGAGCGGGTCTACGTCTACGCGCAGATGCGCTTTAACCAAAACGAGCGGGACGAGAGCTACCGTTCTCTCGCGGGTGAAGCGGATATGTTGGCCGCGCGTGTGCAGACGGCGCTGTCTTTCATGACGCCGGAAATTTTGGCAACGGATGAAGACGTGTTGAACGGTTATTTGGCAACGGAGCCAGCGCTCACGCTGTACCGGCATTATTTTGACGAGATGGTCAAACTCCGCGCACACCGGCTGCCCGCAGATCAGGAGGAACTCCTCGCGCTTGCATCTGAATCTTTGCAAGCGCCGTCGCAAATCGCGCAATCGCTCCGTAATGCAGATATGCGCTTCGGCACGATTGCAGATGAAAACGGCGAGGAAGTCACACTGACGGCAGAGCGTTTTTATGTTTTTCTGGAAAGTGCAGACCGCGGTGTACGGGAACGCGCCTACACGCGGAAGTATGAAACCTATAACCAATACAAAAACACCCTCGCCTCGGCCTATGCTGGGCAAGTGAAGACGGAGGTCTTCAACGCGCGTGCGCGGAAGTTTGACTCTTGCCTGGATGCGGCGCTGTCGGAAAATCATGTGCCCACCTCGGTGTACCACAGCCTCCTAACGGCGACGCACGAATCGCTCCCGCTGCTGCACCGATATATGCGCCTGCGCAAAAAATGCCTCGGCGTGGAAGAACTCAGAATGTACGACCTCTATACCCCGATTGTGAAGGACGCCGCCATGCGCTTCACTTATGACGAAGCGAAGGCGACCATTCTGGAAGCGCTGTCGCCCATGGGCGCGGAATATGTGGCGCTGCTGGAGAAGGGCTTTGCCGAGCGCTGGATTGATGTGTATGAAAACGAAGGCAAGCATTCTGGCGCGTATTCTTGGGGTTCGTACGGCACAAAGCCCTATGTGTTGCTGAACTATTCCGACACGCTGAATGATATGTTCACCTTAGCGCATGAGATGGGGCATTCCTTGCACTCCTGGTATTCCAATGAAAACCAGGCCTACGTCAACGCGCAATATCCCATTTTTCTGGCAGAAATCGCTTCCACCGTGAACGAATCGCTGCTGATGCAGCATTTGTTAAACAAGGTGACAGACAAAAAGCAGCGTGCTTATCTGCTGAACAAATTCGCGGAACAGTTCCGCACGACCTTCTTCCGGCAAACGATGTTCGCGGAGTTTGAGCTCCTCACGCATGAAATGCTGGAGCAAAACAAGCCCCTCACCGCGGGCGAGCTGAACACGCTGTACCGCGGCTTGAATGAGCGGTATTACGGCGCGGATGTGGTGTATGATGACCTCATCGCCAACGAATGGATGCGTATCCCGCATTTCTATTACAACTTTTATGTGTTCCAATACGCCACGGGCTTCGCGTCGGCCATCGCGTTCTCCAAGCAAATCCTCTCCGGCGGCGCGGCGCAATACCAGACCTTGCTATCGGCTGGCGGTGTGGATTATCCCCTTCCTATCGCAAGACGCGCAGGCGTGGATATGGAGAAGCCGGACTTCGTGCGGGACGCGATGACGGTGTTTGAAAGCGTGCTGGGCGAGTTGGAGAGTGTGCTTGGCGAAATGGAGGCGTAATTCGTATGAACATCCTAACGAATGCTCTACTGATTGTTTTCGCAATCATCGGTGCCATCATCACATTTCTTACGGCGGCTTTGGCATATAAAAAGAGCAAAGAAAGCCGACGGTTCTGCTTTCTTTGGATTGTGCCGGTGTTGTTTGCGGTAGTTGTGGCTGATTCGCTGCTGCGAAGGAGTCTGCTTCCCTACTCCTTCATGGGCGCGTTCGGCGGCATTTTGTTGTGGACGAGCAGGCGTTTTGCGAAAACAAAGAAGAAATGATTCTGTTTATGGAGGATTGCATATGAGTGACTGTATCTTTTGTAAAATCGCGGCGGGTGATATCCCCTGTTATAAAATTTACGAGGACGAGGACTTCCTCGCATTTCTGGACATCGCTCCAGCATCGCTTGGACACACTCTCATCGTACCGAAGCGCCACGCGGACGACTTGTTCAGCCTAGACGCGGATTCCGCAGCAAAGCTGATACCCCTGGCACAAACGCTTGCGGGGAAAATCAAGGCTGTGACGGGTTGTGCCGGCATCAACCTCATGCAAAACAACGGCGCCGCTGCCGGGCAGACGGTTCGCCATTTCCACCTGCACATCATTCCGCGGATGGATAACGACGGCATCCTCCCCCCGTGGGAAAGCTTGCCGCACAGCGGGGAAGCCACCGCTGCATTCGCCGCCAAAATCGCGGCATTGTAAACATGTTGCATTTTTGTTACAAATGATGTACAATAGTATTACTTTTGACTTCGGCACAGTGTAACGGAGGGAATTATGTCATCCGGAAAACGCAACAGGCGTGATACAAGCAGAGCAAGACGAGGCACGGGTACAACGCGGCATGACAGTGCAGCCGCATCGTCCCCGCGTTCACACGCGCCCGAAAGCAGTCAGACAAAGACCACCACACCATCCGCAAGACGGCGCAAACCCGCGCCGAAACAACGCAACATCGGACAGATACTTCTCTTCGGCTTGCTGACGGCGCTTGTCGTTGTCATGACCTTCTTTGCCGATGTATATAACAAGCTGAAGGACGCAATCGGCGGGCGTGTGGACGCGCGGTTGATGAAGATTATACTGATTTCCCTCGCGGCGGTGCTACTGCTTGTCGGTGGTGGTTTTGGGCTGCATCACGCACTCACGGTTAAAAACGGCCTTGCCATCGACCTTGACGGCACACGCATCGGCATCGTGAAGGTGGTCAAAAGCAAGGAAATTACTGGTGAATATCTGGCCGACTTGGCCGTCAAAAAGCTGGAGCAGGAAGTCGGCGCACGCGTGCAGGTACAGGAACGCGTCACGACGGAGTTCCTCCACGCGAAGACGAAAGAATTTGTGACAGAGGACTTTATCGTTACCGAGCTTCGTAAAAACTTCACCTTCCTTGTAGAGGCAGCGCGCATTTCGGTGGATGGCAAAGAGATGGCAATCGTCGCGTCGGAAAAGGACGCGAATAGCGTGCTGGACGACATTAAGACCGCGTATTTGCAAGATGGTTTGGAGATACGGGAAGCTTCTTTTGTCGAGGATGTCACGGTTGCGCTTGTGTTTGTCGACTATGAAGATATTGTCACGGTTGACCGCACGGCGGAAATATTAAACACAAACCTGATTGAGGAGCGAATTTATACCATCCGCGACGGGGATAACCTCGGCATCATCGCACAAAATGCAGGCATGACATTGAAAGAACTCCTCGCATTGAACCCCGGCTACACAGAAAGCAGCGTCCTCCGCATTGGCGAATCGTTGATTCTGACCGTGCCGCGGCCATTGCTTTCCGTGCAAACAAAGGAGCGCGTCACATATACGGAGGTTGTGCCAAAGCCGGTAGAAATCCGCGAGAACGCGGGTGAACACAAGAGCTTCTCCCGTATTCTACAACAGGGCAAAGACGGACAACAACAGGTAACAGCGGACATTGTGCGCGTCAATGGTTTCGAAGACCGGCGTGAAATCGTGGATACCGTCGAAATCGAAGCGCCCATTACGGAAATCAAAGAGGTGGGTACAAGCGACAGTTTGCCAAGGCGTGCGATAGGTGAATTCATTATGCCCACATACGGCAAGCTTACCGAATACTTCCACGCACGCGGCGGCACGCACGACGGTATCGACATTGCGAACAAAAAAGGAACGCCTATTTACGCCTCCGATGGCGGTGTCGTCATACAGGCGCGGAACAAAGGCGATGGATATGGCTACAATATCATCATCGACCACGAGAACGGATTTGTCAGCTATTACGCGCACAACAGCAAGATGCTTGTTGTCGAAGGGCAGGCTGTCGCCCAAGGGGAGCAAATCGCGCTCATGGGCTCGACGGGGAACAGTTCCGGCAACCATTGCCATTTTGAAATACGAAAGAACGGCGTACCGGTGAATCCATTTGATTATATACGGTAACCGATACTAACAAAGAACCCCCCTGCGCATACAACGCAGGGGGGTTCTTTGTTAGTTCTTGATGTAAACGACTTCACTCCCAAAGAAGTCAATCACAATCAGCTTGCCGTCCTCAACACGGTATGTGAAGTTGGATGGAGATTCGGATTCGATATAAAACAGGTCAACCGCCGTATCGGTATAAGTGTAGGTGAATTCCATCGGGTAATCATTATAACTATACATTCCCGTGCCGTCGTCACGGAAGGTGTAAGCGTACCCGCCGCCTTCATATACCCACTCGCCAATGAGCGAATCGCCAGAAACAGCATTGTTACTTTGGTTGTCGGAAACGTTATCTGTACTGCCCCCCACGATGGGATGGATGTACATCGGCGTGCCATCGTCAAGCGCCGTGTCTCTCATTGCCTCCAGCATATCTTCCTGATAGCGTCCTTGGCCGATGTACCAGTCCGCATAATCCCATGGCTGGGAATCCTCGGGAATATCATCCCACAGCATGCCCCACGGACGGAGGAAAAGCTGGTAGGATATATAGTTATCACTGTTGTCCGCATCCGTAAGCATGGCATCAATCACAATGCTGTGCTCGTCATACCCATCCGCGCCGGGACGGATAATCCAATCGGCATGATGCAAATCCACACCGAGGAAATTGCCGTCTTCGGATGTTGCGCCACCCATGTAGCCCACGCCGCCGTCCGGGTCAATCTGCAACCCGAGGAGACCCATGGCGTCCTCATCGTTCCAGATCGCCATCGCTGCACCCTCAAGGTCAACATCAATCACAGCGTAGCAATCCCAAAACTCGCCTTCCCAGTCCGCATACTCGCCCGATGCCATATCGACATACCAATAGCCGTACCAATCACCTTCCCACCATTGCAGCGCCTCAGGTAAGTCTTCATGCGCGGGTGAGGAATTCACAGGTGTATCGTCTACCGGCGGGATGCCCGCGTCGGCCGCAGGCGGCGTCGGTGTCGCTGCGCTTGCAACTGGAGCCTTGCCGTCACGCGTGAATACGAGCGTCAAACCCGAGCCCATTACATCCTCCAGCGTGAGCACATCGTTTTGCAACGTGCCCGTATACGTCTCGCCGCTGCTTTTCATGGAAAAAACGCCATTCTCCAACGTCCACGTTCCGTTTCCCTTCGCACCGCTCACCACGAGCGTGCATTTACCCTTCGCCTTTAGCTCGACCGTGAAACCGCCGTCAAAAACCGTGTCAACACCCATCGAAATGCCTAACATTTCCGCCGTTGCTGCCGTCCATTTGCCCAGGTTCGGGTCACTACTGGTGTCGCCGCCGCAAGCAGCCAAGCCGCACAGCATCGCGCACATCAGCAATATGCAAGTAATCTTCTTCATTTTTGCCTCCCATCGAATGTCCACTTTTGTCATTGTACCTCGATCAGTATACTATATATTATGAAAAATAGCAAATCTTTTGCCTTTTATACAATCTTACCCGCGCACAACAGTAATCCGTCGCGATAAAATACTGCCGCCTGCCCGGGTGTTATGGCACGCTGCGGCGTATCGAATACACATTGCAATACACCCTCCCGCAGAAAAAGCGCGCACGGCGCGGGCTTCTGGTTGTACCGTATCTTCCCCACCGCACGGAGGCCGTCCTCTGACATAAGCGCCTCATCCGCCGGGGTGAGCGCCATGTAATTCACATCCGCCGCCGTGAGCTGTGTCCGGAGCAAATCCGCCTGCGCGCCAAGTACAATGGCGTTCTCTGCCGGGTGCAGTGAAGTGACGAACACCGGCCGCCCGAATGCACCAAGGCCCTTCCTCTGGCCGATGGTGTAATGCGCGAGACCCTTGTGCCGCCCGATGACTTGCCCGTCCATATCAAGGAAATTCCCCGGCGTGTCCGCAAGCCCTGTGTGCCGCGTGATGAAACCGGCGTAATCGTCATCCGGCACGAAGCATATCTCCTGGCTGTCCGGCTTCGCGGCGACAGGTAACCCGCGTGACATGGCGATGCCCCGCACAGCCGCTTTCGTCATTCCCCAAAGCGGCATGTGCGTCCGCGCCAATTGCGCCTGCGCGAGACCGCACAGCGCGTAGGATTGGTCCTTCCCGCCCGGCGATTCCTCAATTGTATATCGCCCCGTATTTTCATCCCGCAGCACCCGCGCGTAGTGGCCCGTAGCGATACCGTCCGCGCCGCATTCGTCCGCTGCGTCCAAGAGCCCTGCCCACTTCACCGTGCGGTTGCATCGCACACAGGGGTTCGGCGTGCGCCCGCCGCGGTATTCCAAAGCAAAAACGTCCATCACCTCCGTACGGAACCGTGCCCGCATATCCGCTACCCGATGCGGGATACCGATGGCCGCCGCCACGCGGCGCGCATCTTCGAGAGCCTCAGGGTCGTGGTTCGTCATCATTTGCAACGTCACGCCAATGACCTGCACGCCCGCGTCGTGCAAAAGCAATGCCGCGACAGCGCTGTCCACCCCGCCGGAAAGCCCCACCAATATTGTTTTTTCCATACCGCACACCCTTCTTTGCAAATTGAAAACGGCGGCATGACGGTTTCCCGCCATGCCGCCGTTTTATAAAAGACTAATATTGCAAAACTGTAATGATATTCGCCTTTGTCGGCGACGCGTTCAGCACCGTGACGCTCACGCGGGAATTCAAATTCACCGCCGTCAGAAGAATCGACTTGTAGGTGGAGCCATCCCGCACCGCAGTGGTATTGTCAATTGTGAAATCACGCACCGTGCCGGTCGTCGCATCCTTCACGCTGATAACCGTGCCCGTCAGCCGCACAACCGTGCCGATATATTCCGTCGTTGTCGCATCCTGTATCACAGTAAAATCGCCGATTTCCTTGCTGTCCAGATACAGGCGGAGCTTTGTGCCCACGCGGAACTTATAGTAGTCCAAACCGCCATCGCTGACGACAGGATACGTTGTCAATACATTTTTCGCATCCGCAACCGTGACTTCGCAGCCCGTCGTGGAAATACGGATTTCCTTCACGGTACCCTCAACCATGGAGGATACACCATACGCGTACATCGTCAAAAGTTGGTCGTATTCCGCAGTGATATCCACCGTGTCGCCGATACGGAGGCTGTGCCATGTCGTATTGCCGACTGTACGGCGGTTGATGAGCGATTTGTCTGTCACGACAAGCTCGCTGATATTCCCGGCAGAATCCTTCACAGAAATAATCGGGATAACGCTCGTGCTGGTTTCATTCACGCGCTTGCCAACGATTTCGCCGGTAAAGCTGCGATCCTTCTCTTGCAGCTCCAACTTCGACAAAACGCCGTTTGTGATGGTCGCTTTCACCAAATCGTTCTTCGCAATCGAAAGCGCTGTAACGGTCTTCCCGCTCCGCGTAATCGTGCAGCTTGCGGGGATAGTAAACGTGCGGATTTCCGTATAGATGTCGCCGCGAGGGTTCAGCATACGCACCTCAATGCCGATGCTTGATGTGCTCGACGTGCTGACTGTCCCTTCCAGCACCGATGTCGTCGCGGGGATTTCTCCCGATGTGCCGGGCGTCGGTGTTGGTGTAGCAACCGCGCCACCTGTTGTGACGGCGAGAACACTTGTCAGCTCCCCGCTCAACGCGAGGCCGGTAAAGCTCATGCCTTCTTTCAAGCTTGTGAAGGGGGCGGCTACGCCGTCCACCGTAATCGTCGCGCTTGTTTTGACCGGCATAATCTTGTTGTTGCTGGCCGCATCGGTCGAGCTGACTTGTATCGCACGGAAGTCCGCATAGACCTTGCTGACCGTGCCCGTGACGGAGGTATAATTCGCATTCGGCGCCGGGGTCGGGGTTGCCGCCGGGGTCGGGGTTGTGACGACCGCGTTCGGGTTCAAAATCGTCCATACGCTGTTAATCATCGTCGCCATTGCCGAACGCAGCACAGCGTTCCGCGGGTTGAAGTTGTTCTTGCTGTCGCCGTTCAGCACGCCGATGGAACGAAGATAATACACATACGGCTTGGCGCTGGCGGAAATCGTCGAGTCATCCGCAAAGGGATTCGTATACGATGTCGTCACGCTGGATACGCGGTTCATCAGCCGCACAAGGAAGACAGCCGCTTCCTCCCGGGATAGGGCGCGCAGGCTTTCTTTATTGTTCACGATAACGACAAACTGGTTCAAGTCGTCCCCGACAAGGATGCCCTTTTCCAGCAAGAACGCAATTTCTTTATTCACCGTCGAATTCCACAGGGAGAACTTGCTCACATACAGGTTGATGAACCCGATGTGCTTGTTGTACGCATTGGTATATTCCTGCGTTTCCGCTGCGGTGGCACCGCTGACCTTATAACCCGCCATCGCCGCCAATATCTTTGTCGTCTCAAACTTATCAATCATGCCGTCCGGCTTGAAATTACCCGATAAATCCCCGCTCATAAATCCCAAATCCGACACGCGGTTAATCGCCGCATACGCCCAATGGCTCGACGGGACATCCTTAAAGGTCGCGGCGCTCACAGAAAGCGACCCCACGGCCAGTATCAACGCAAACGCCAGAGCCAACAGCTTCGGCAACCTGCTCTTCTTCATTGTTATTCCCCCATTCTCACGTATATAGGCAAATATGCACACCATATCTAGTCTATTGTAGTGGAAAAACAGGCGAATAGCAAGACTTTTTGCGAATATTTAATCGAAATGTAATACATCTAGGGGCAAAAAAGCACTTCCAGCCCAAGATATGGGTGGAAGCGCTTTGTGCAATCCGCTTATTCACTATCAATAGAGGACACATACACCTCGCGTACCGAAGGGAACCGTTCCCGCAATACCACCTCCGCAAGGACAGCTTCCTCCCGCGATGCAAACAAGCCGAACACCGTCGGCCCGGAGCCGCTCATCATACTGCCCGCCGCGCCGGAAGCCATCATGCACGCCTTGATGTCCGCAATGACGGGGTGCATGGCGATTGTCACAGCCTCCAAATCATTCCGCATGGCCACGGCGACCTCACGCAAATCCCCGCGTGCCAGCAGTGCCGCCCAATCTGCATCCTCCGCCATATACGGCCCCCTGAACGCGCGGAAGACCTCCGCCGTAGATACCGCGACCGGTGGCTTCGCCAAGAGCACCGCGCAAGGCGGCATGTCCGGCAAGACGGTCAGCTTTTCGCCCACGCCTTCCGCCAGGCGGCTTCCGCCCATCAGGCAATACGGCACATCCGCACCGAGCGTGAGCCCGATGGCCGCCAGCTCTGCATCGGTCACAGGTAAGGCAAACAGCATCCGCAGAGCACGCAAGGCCGCCGCCGCGTCCGCAGAACCCCCGGCCAGCCCGGCGGCGATGGGGATGTGTTTATATAAATCAATTTCGACACCCACAGCCGGCGCGTATTTGTCAAGCAATGCCGATGCCGCGCGGACGATGAGGTTGCTTCCGTCCGTGGGTACATCTGCATCTGTGTGCAACACAATACGCCCGTCCTCCGTCATACGGAAAACGAGCGTGTCGTGCAAATCCAACGTCTGCATCACCATGCGCAGGTCGTGATACCCATCCGCACGGCGGCCTTGCACCCGCAGGGAGAGATTGATTTTCGCAAAAGCCTGCATTGTGATTTCGTTCATCCGGCAATCCCCCTACAATATCCGCGAGCCGTTGACCTCCAGCCCGAATTGCGCGTCCAGCATACTCGCCGCGCGGCGGCACATCAGCATCCGCGAGAGGAAGATGTCAAAATAATCCACTACGGAGCATATCCCCGTGTCGATAGTCAGCTTGAGAAGCACCTGCCGCGTGTTTTCATCTACCTTCAACTCGTTTTGCACCACGGCATATCCCACGCGGTCGTGGATGTCAAAGGTGGCAAAATCCTTGTTTCGGACACGGCTGCGGCGGACATCTGTCTTGTCCGCAATGATAATTGCCGCAGATATGGGGGAAATCGCCGTGCCCGTGTTCTCGTCATGATTGCCGATGGCGGAAACCACCGACGCAATGTCCTCCGGCGGCATATTCATTTGTGACAGCATCTGGAACGCGATGATGGCGCCCGTTTGCGCATGATCCACCCGGTTGACCATGTTGCCGACATCGTGCATATAGCCTGCGATGCGCGCCAGCTCCGCCTCGTCCTCTGAAAAGCCAAGGGTAAGCAGCACCGTTGCCGCTTCTTCCCCGACCTTTGCCGTGTGCGCGGCAGAATGGTCGGTATAGCCCAGCGTCGCGAGGAGCGCGTCGCCCTTCTCGACATACACGCGGATGAGCTCGTTTGCGCGGACGTCGTCATATGTGATTTTTGGCATATTGTTACCTCCTGGGATTTGCAATGCTTGCATACTGCCTATCAGTATACGCTATATCCGTCCGTTTGATTCCATCATCCGCCCGGCCTTATTCAAGTACGCCGCGATGACATCTTCAACCGCGCCGCCGGGCTCCGTGTCGGCCTCCCGCAATGCGGACAGCTTCTCCCAGATGCCTGCGATTTGATTGTCCAGCGCGGCAAGCTCGCTCTCAATCTCTGTACGCTCCGCATCCAGCCTCAAACGGAGGGATTCTCGCTCCGCATGGTTCGGCAGCGCGGCAAAGGGTGCCAACTCCGCAGACATCGGTATGCGCCGCGTGCGGAGGAAATGCTCCAGCTCCTCATTTGTCAGGCGCATAATGTCGCTGGATTCGTCATAACGCTGGGAAAGCTGGCGGTATGTGTTGTAATCACGCAGGTGTACGCGGAGCATCTCCGCGTTCCGGATTTTGAATTTCTTGTACTCATATTGCAAAAAATTCGTGTAATGCGAATACACGATTGTTTTCTTGTTGATGATTTCCACCGCACGCACCTGTTTGGCACGGTTCCATTCCAAATCCCGGCGGAACCGCCGCCCCATCATCCGCGCGGACCATATAGCCGCCGCAATCAACGCGACAAGGATAACGATGGGCACAAAGGTCTGCACTTGCAGGAAGATAAAAACAAAACCCAGTGCAATCGCTGCGGCGGAAAGCACCACAATCACGCCAATGGAGAATTTTTCTAAAAACCCAATGGTATAAATGAGCGTTTCACGCTCGTATTCCAGTTCCGCCTTCTCGCCCTGTAAATAGTTCAAATCCTGCCGGAAGATGCGCTGCTTCTCCTCCGCGTCGCGGATTTCCGCCACGGCGGCGCGCGCCTCGTCCTCCCGGCGGCCCACCGCGTCGATGGCATTGTCAAAACCCGCCACACGATGCTTAAACGCACTACGGTCTTGGTATGCTTCGTTATACTGCGCGGTCAGCTCACTAAAACGCACTGCATCCGCCTCGGACAAGTGCGCAAAGCATTCCCCGCCAAGGAGCCTGTCGGACACATCCCGCAGCTGCCCAATCAACCGCAGCCGTACAGACATCGTTTCCAACGCCTCGTCACACAGCCCGACCGCCATTTCCGCACGGTCATAAATGTCCGAATCCTTGTCTAAATCGTCCAAAAACCGTTCGAACCAGGTGAAATGCGTCGGCGTCGGCACGCTTTCGCGCTTCCGCTTAAAAAGGCGGTGAAAAAACCATGCTAGTTTTTGCAGACGCGGTTTTTTTTCCTTTTCGTTCGGTTGGGACTGCTTATCCTTTTTCGGCATGTCGCACTCCTATCGCGCGTTGTCGTTTTTCATCACAAACGCCGTCTTCACACAGTCTATCGCAACCACCATTGTATACCCGCTTGTGTTGAACACCATCGGTGCATCATTCTTTTGGGATACGACATAATCCTCCCGGCTGTCGCCCTCAAAAATGGTCAGGAAGCAAATCCCGCTGTCCTCATGGACAGCCCACTCCGCATTCGTCATTGTGCGGACGGGGAACTGCTCACTGCATGAAAAAAAGCGGAAAAGGTTATTCCGCGCGGCAATGAATTCCGGTACGGCCTTACGCATGGTCGCCCTCCTTACTCTGTTTCTCGAAATCTTTGTAAAGCAAGCTGGGCTGTATGCCCGCGTTGTTCTGGTATTTGCCGGAAGTATACGCTACATGTTCGCCTAAAAGGGTATGGTAGTAAATCTGGCAGATTTCCACCCCGGCGTAGATGCGGATGGGTTCCACACAATGGATTTCCAATGTCCAGAAGCCCTTAAAGCCGACATCGCCGAAGCCCGCCGTCACATGGATGCAAAGCCCCAGCCGCCCCACGGAGGAACGTCCCTCCAGCATGGGCACGAGGTTCTCCGTCGCGGTATATTCCAGCGTGCGGCCAAGGTACAGCTTCCCGGGGGTCAGCAACAACCCTTCCTCCGGGATGGTCATCATACGGGACGGGTTCGGTGTTTTCATATCCAGCACCGGCCCGTCGTAAACCAGCAGCTCATTGTGCAGTTTGAGGTTGTAGCTGTTCGGATTCAACTGCCGTTCGTCATACGGCTCAATTTTAATATCGCCGCCAATGCGTTTTTTAATTTCCAAGCCCGATAGAATCATTCGGACACACTCCCGTCTGTATAGTTTTGCTATTGTATTCACTATACCATAACTATACCCAAACAATCCATCAATTTCAACAGTTTTCAGCAAAGTAACCGTTGAATAACTCAAAAATAAAATTGTGTTGTGTACAAAAGCCGTCAAGAAGCACCAGTTTTTGGCGCTTTTGTCGGTGCTTGTACACGTTCTTAGGGAAACACCGCACAGAGGAAAAAAAGAATCGCTAAAAACGTCTTGACGGCTCGGAAAAAACGCCAAAGTGCGGCGTTTCTTTCCAGCCATAAAGACAACGCGATTCTTTTCTTGAATTATGCGGTGTTTCCTTAGTAATTTTAGTTACCTTGGTCAGCGGTTACTAAAAAATCCCCCGTTTCCAAAGAAACGGGGGATAAAAACTGCGCTTACACCATTAACGGCTTGATTTCGTCCGGAAGCTCGTCCGGGTTGCAGTTCATGCTGATAACAAATTGCACGCCATGCGTTTCCGTCAGGCGGTCAAGCTTCACACGGAGCTTCAAAAGCGCCTCGTTGTCAAAGTTTTTGATGATGTTGGTCAGGCCATCCACAAAGATTTCGACAATGTCGTTATCCTGCGAAAGAATGCCGCAAACGAAACCGATAAATTCACGGTAGTTCGACAACGGATAGTCCGCCGTCTCCACAAAGCGGATGTCATATTGCAAATCAAACATGTGCCGCCTATCGTCATCAATAAACACGATATGTCCTTCGGTCGTTTTCACGGACGCATTGGCCATGTCGATTAGCTTCTTCGTTTTGCCCTCACCTTTACCGCCTGCGAGTAAACGTATCATGGTAATCTCCTCCTGAGCAAGAATTTGGAATAACACAACTCTCATTGTGATTATACTTCTCATTACCTCTATTATATACAAAAAGCCGTACGGTGACAAGCCCTTTACAAGAAATTCTTCTTTTCAAGATTGTAAAAACCCCGCGCATACGCACGGGGCCGGTAAAATCTTTTATGGCGCTGCCTCTACAGGTGTAGGTGCGGTATAATCGGAAAAGATAATATTGCCATTGGAATCCACAACATACAGCAGACCGAGAATCTCGTCAAAGAAGGAAATCGGCACATGCGTTTTACCGTTTTGCAACTCGGGCGCAGTTTCCAAGCGACGCTTTGCGCTGCGCGCGCGGAAAAAGCTGTTGTCCCCGATTTTAATAGTCGTCACCATAACGCCGTCCTTATACAAATCTGCCGAGGACGTCACGCCATTCCAAACAACATGATACCCGAACGCCTCCGCCACATTGCGGATGGGAATCATCTTCACACCGAACTGCGTCGCGGCACTGGGATAATACTCATTTTTATCCACTGTGAAATTCGTCACGCCGCTGAGTGCAATCGGCATATACACCATACCTTCCGCACCGGGCGCAATTTCAAACTGGTCAAAAACCATCACAAGCGTATTGTTCTCCATATAAAAATCCTGTGACAGCAGCACATCCTCCACCGTGGCATTAAACTTCTCCGGCGCAGCCTTTACCGCATCCGAAAGGACGCGATTCGCAAGCTTCACACCGTTGGAACCCAACACATCGTTGAGGTTCAGCATCTTCTCCGTCTTCGGGCTGAACACGATACACGCACAGCTTTCCTGCGAGAAGGTCGCTGCACTTTTGGCAAAAATCCGTGCGGAAACATAACTCGCGTCCGCAACAATACTGTAGCTGAATTCCACCGAATGCGCGGTTGTACCCATCTGAGATAAAAGTGCATTGTACGCTTCCGTAACGCGGTCGTTAAACGCCTTCTCCAGTGCCGCGTTGCTAAACCCGTTCGCCTGCGGAATGGCGCCCCGCACCACCGCTTCGCCCCACAGGCGCGTAACCTTGCTGTCCGTGATACGCTTCACATAATCTGTTTGCACATCGGCAAGCGCCACAAGCGGCCTTGTGGGGTATGCAGCTCTGTCGGGGGCGGCAACAACAGGCGCGCCAAGGCACAACACGCATACAAGCGCGAGCGCGATGAACCGGAACCCATTTTTCATTCTTGCATCCCCTCCGTTTCTGTCAAATTTCATTGTCGCGGCAGTCTAAATAAACGCCATACAAGCAAGGCGGCGCACCACCCACAAATCTTTATGGGTTTATTCTACCACAAACCCATATAAAATGATACACGGTTTTGATGTCAATTGCGTTACAAATTCATGACGCTTATTTGGAAAGAAATGTTTGACAAACACACCTGCCAATCGGTATAATAGGGAAAGTGCGCGGCCCGTCCGCGTTACAACACATTATGAAATGAGGCGTAACAATATGCGAAAGAAATTACTCATGCTGTTGATGGCGGCTATGCTTGTCACGGCTGCTGGCTGTGCCAAAAAGGACGAGGGTACCGGCAATATTTTCGGAGAGCCGGCAGACGGCTTTGCCCAATTGAACGGCCCGAAAAAGGGTGACACCGTTGCGGTTATGACAACCTCCATGGGCGTTATTAAATTCCAGCTTTTCCCGGAACACGCACCCAAAACAGTGGAAAACTTTACCACCCACGCAAAGAACGGGTATTACGACAACATGATATTCCACCGCGTTATTGAGGACTTCATGATACAGGGCGGCGACCCGTTGGGCAACGGCACCGGCGGCGAGAGTATCTGGGGCAAGCCGTTTGAGGACGAGCTGACACCGCAGTTGCACAACATCCGCGGCGCGCTGTCTATGGCGAACAGCGGACAGGACACAAACAGCAGCCAGTTCTTCATCGTGCAGGCGCCCGCGGATGTGTTCCCCGAGGGTTATTACGAGCCGCTCCGCGAGGACAAGGACGTTGAGTTGGAATGGTTTGACGGCACAAAGATTACGGTAAAAGATTTGTGGCAGGAGCCATTCATACAAGTGTACGAAAAAGAGGGCGGTGCGCAGAGCTTGGACTTTGTACACACAGTCTTCGGGCAGGTGTATGAGGGTATGGATGTGGTGGACGCCATCATCGCCGTGCCGAAAACGCTGAACGACAGGGGCGAAGAAGCTATACCGATTGACCCGATTTACATCCTCAGCATCTCGATTGAAACATATTAAATAAGCCNTGNAAANACNATAACCGCCGCCCTTCGGGGCGGCGGTTTTTTGTGCCAAAAAATGTATTGACTTTTCACGGTAAATATGATTTAATATTCCTGCTGTTTACAATGGCTAAACAGAAAGTTTACTTTTCCAAACCCATCATACAATAGGCTTCAAAGTTTAATGTCACAAAACACGGGAAGGCGCGGCTTATGAATTTCGGAAACAAAATCAAAGAGCTCCGCATCAAAATGTCTCTCACGCAGGAGGAGCTTGCCAGCCGGTGCGACCTGTCAAAAGGCTTCATATCGCTGGTAGAACGCGACCTGACCAGCCCGTCTATCGCGACGCTGGTGGACATACTGGAATGCCTCGGCACGGATTTGAAGAATTTTTTCAGCGAATCGGATAACGCAACGATTGTGTTCCACAAGGACGACCTCGTTTTACAGGAAAATGCCGACGCGGGCTATGACCTTCTCTGGCTGATTCCAAACGCGCAGAAGAACGTGATGGAGCCGATATTGCTCACCATCCACGGGGGCGGCTCGTCGGAAACGTACCCCCCGCACGAGGGCGAAATTTTCGGCTACTGCTTGCAAGGCGGCGTGACGCTGAGCCTTGGCGCGGCACGACACAAGGTAAAAAAAGGCGAAAGCTTCTATTATAAAGCGAATTCACCGCACAGCTTGGAAAATATGGGCAAAACCGATGCCATCGTCATGTGGGTATCATCCCCGCCCAACTTTTAGCCGCACCACCACATTGATACGAGGGGGGTTCCGCCTTGCAAGAACAACTGATAGAGCTCAAAAATATTTTTAAAAGTTTCGGCGACGGCACGGATGTGCTGCACGACGTCTCTATGACCATCCGGAAGAATGAATTCGTCACACTCCTCGGCCCGTCCGGCTGTGGAAAAACGACAACACTCCGGATTATTGGCGGCTTTGAATACCCGACCTCCGGGGACATCCTCTTCGACGGGCAAAGCATACTGACCGTCCCGCCGTACAAGCGCAAGCTGAACACGGTATTCCAAAAATACGCATTGTTCCCGCATATGAACGTTGCGGAAAACATTGCCTTCGGCCTGCGCATCAAGAAAACGGACGAGAAGGTCATACAGGAAAAGACAAAAGAAATGCTTCGCCTTGTAAACCTCGCAGGGTATGAGAAGCGTTCCGTGTCGTCCTTATCCGGCGGGCAGCAGCAGCGTATCGCCATCGCGCGCGCGTTGGTGAACGAGCCGGAGGTGCTGCTGCTAGACGAGCCGCTGGGCGCGCTTGACCTCAAGCTCCGCAAGGAAATGCAGATTGAGCTGAAGAACATGCAGCGCGAGCTGGGCATCACCTTCATCTACGTCACGCATGACCAGGAGGAGGCGCTCACGATGTCGGACACCATCGTCGTCATGCACGACGGGGTTATCCAGCAGATGGGCAGCCCGATTGATATTTATAACGAACCGAAAAATGCGTTCGTCGCGGATTTCATCGGAGAGAGCAACATCCTCCCGGGCGTAATGAAACAGGACTTTCTGGCGGAATTCGCCGGATGCGACTTCCCGTGTGTGGACAAAGGATTTGCCGCGAATGAAGCGGTCGAGGTCGTCGTCCGACCGGAGGATGTGGACATCGTCCCGGTGGAGAACGGTATGCTCACCGGTGTGGTGAAATCCGTCACCTTCAAAGGTGTGCATTATGAGATGATGATACAGGCCGATAATATGTTGTGGAAGGTACACAGCACGGACAAGGCCGATGAAGGCAGTGTCGTCGGCATCCGGATTGAGCCGGAAGAAATCCACATCATGAAGGCTTCGCAAGCCGAAGGGAAGCGGTCGTCCGGAAGGACGGTGGGCGCATGAAAAACAAATGGCTCTCTGCGCCATACCTATTCTGGATGGCGGTGTTCATCATCATCCCTATGGTTCTCGTGTTTGGCTACGCCATCACGCGCACGGACGCCGATGGGGAAATCTACTTCACCATGGCGAATTTGCAAGCCGTCATCGTACCGGACAACTGGCGCATTATCTGGAAAAGTGTACGCTTGGCGTTCATCGCGACGGTCATCTGCTTTGTGCTGGGCTATCCCGTAGCGTATATCCTCTCCGGCAAGGAATTCAACAAGGGCGGGAACCTCCTGTTCCTGTTTTCCGTTCCAATGTGGATGAACTTTTTGCTCCGCACGTATGCTTGGCTGTCTTTGCTGGAAAAGAATGGCATCATCAACCGCGTGCTTTCCTTCTTCAATCTGCCGCAGTTGAACATCTTGTATACGGATTACGCGGTATTGCTTGGTATGGTATACAACTTTTTACCGTTTATGATATTGCCGATTTACACTGTGCTCATGAAAATTGACCACAGTCTGGTCGAGGCCGCGCAGGACTTGGGCGCAAACCCGCTGCGTGTATTTCGGAAGGTTGTGTTCCCACTGAGCATACCGGGCATCGTCTCCGGCATCACGATGGTGTTCATGCCCGCGGTGACGACATTTATCGTCTCCAACCTCCTCGGCGGCGCGCAATACTGGCTCATCGGCAATTTGATTGAGCGGCAATTCCTTGTCCAGTACGACTGGCACATGGGCTCCGCACTGTCAATGCTGCTGATGGTGGTCATCATGGTCAGCATGGGCATTTTCGCGGCGGTGGACCGCGGGAAGGAGGTCAGCCAATGACGAAGGCATTGAAACGGATTTACCTCGGCTTGATTCTCTTGTTCCTCTATGCACCGATTGCGGTATTGATTGTGTTCTCGTTTGACGAATCGAAATCACGCGGCTCCTGGGGCGGCTTCTCGTTGAAATGGTACGCACAGCTTTTCCAGAATGCGAACATCATGCGCGCGTTGCAAAACACGCTGCTCATCGCGGTGATTTCCGCCGTGGTGGCGACCATCATCGGCACGGCGGCGGCCTTCGGTATCAACGCCATGAAGGGCGGCATGAAAAAGCTCGTCCTGAACCTCACGAACCTGCCCGTGTTGAATCCGGACATCGTGACGGGCGTGTCGCTGATGATACTGTACCTGTTCTTCATCGGCATACTGCGCAAGCTGGGTGTGGATGCGAGCTTGGGCTTCACGACAATGCTGCTGTCACACATCACGTTTAATATACCGTATGTGATTCTATCGGTCTTGCCGAAAATACGGCAGCTTGACAACCGCGTGTACGAGGCGGCGCTGGACTTGGGCGCGACGCCGCGTGTGGCATTTATGAAGGTAATACTGCCGGAGGTCATGCCCGGCGTGGTGACAGGCGCGATATTTGCGTTCACGCTGTCGCTGGACGACTTTGTGATTAGCTTCTTCACCACCGGTGCGGGGGTCAGCAACCTCTCCACCTTAATATTCAGCGAGGCGCGTCGCGGCATCAACCCGCAGATGAACGCGCTCTCCACCATCATGTTCCTCGTGGTGATGCTGCTGTTGTTCCTGATTAACCGACGGGACGCGGGTAGCTTATCGAACTAACCAAGCGATGTTTTAACATCTTCATTGCTTGTCAATTTTACAACGAAGGGAAAGAAGAAGAGTGAAAAATTGGAAATCCATTATTGTGGCTGCGGTGCTTGCGTTCTCCGCCATCTTTGCCGCGGGTTGCGGCGCGCAGGGTGAGAAGCTCGTTGTATTCAACTGGGCGGATTATATTGATGAGGACGTCATCAAGACATTCGAAAAAGAAACAGGTATCAATGTCGTGTATGACACCTTTGACTCGAACGAATCCATGTACGCCAAGGTGAAGGCAAGCGGCGGGTACGACGTGCTCTTCCCGTCGGACTATATGATAGAGCGGATGCTGGCTGAAGGGCTTCTCCAGCCCATCGATATGGAAAACGTACCGAACGCCGCACATATCGACGAGCGTTTCACAAACCTGCCGTATGACCCGAACAATGAATATTCCGTATCCTACATGTGGGGCACGGTCGGCATCATGTACAACACTTCGATGATTTCCGAGGAAATCACAAGCTGGGACACGCTCTGGGACCCGGCATATGCGGGGCAAATCTTCATGTACGACAGCCAGCGTGACGCATTTGCCGCGTCGTTGAAGCGCCTGGGCTATTCCGTCAACACGCGGAATGTGGATGAGCTCCTTGCCGCGCGGGACGAATTGATGGCGCAGCTTCCACTTGTACAGGCATACATCACCGATGCCATCAAGGATAAAATGATTGGCAATGAGGGTGCTCTCGCGTTGACATATTCCGGCGACGTGCTGGCTTGCCTGCCGGACAATCCTGACCTCGCCTACTGCATCCCGGAAGAAGGCTCCAACCTCTGGTTTGACGGCATGGTCATCCCCAAGGACGCAAAGAATAAGGAAAACGCGGAAAAGTTCATCAACTTCATGTGCCGCCCTGATATCGCCGCGTTGAATTCGGAATACATCGGCTACACCACCACAAACCGCGACGCGCTGGAATATATGGACGAGGAAATCGTCAAGCATCCCGCCTTCTGGCCGGACGACGAGACGCTTGACCGTTGTGAAATGTTTTATGACCTCGGCGATTTCAAGGTGGAATTCGACATCGCGTGGAATCAGATATTTATCAATGCCAATTAGTATAACCAATACAAAACCCCCGCGCCGTCTGGCGCGGGGGTTTTACACATCATTGAGTCTACCGACCCTTTTTGTTCGGCAACAGCCGTTATTCTCTTACTCCCACCGCATTTTTGCCAGCATGACCCCGCCTTGCAGATTGTGGCTGGAGGAAATGTATTCCGTGCCATCCTCGTCTACAATGATTTCCGGCGCGCCAACGGGGAAGATGCCGACATATTTCTCCTTGGCGGCTTCATGCCCGAGGCCGAAGTCGGCAGGGTCTTCACTGCGGTAGACATGCGTAAGCTGCCCGCCGTAATCCTCTGTCCGGAAGAGGTAGAAATAGCCCGCGCGTTCCGCCACAAAGGGGCATTCATGAGACCAGACAGAGTACTCCCAGCTCTGATCCTGAGAAATGGAATGGTCATGATGAACGGGTATCCAGTCTGACCAGTGCAGCAAATCCTCCGACGTGCGGAGATAGATTTGCGCCATAGGTTCCATATAGTAACCCACCGACGCCCCTGCGACATACAAGTGCCACAGACCGTCAATTTTCAAAAGCATCGGGTCACGGCTCTCGCCCGGGCCCATGAAAAGGCGCGATTGACCTTTCCGATTCAAGTGCCGCGTCCACGTCAGGCCGTCCAGCGATGTCATCAGGCCGATTTGCCCGCGCGACACGGTGGAAATCAATGTATAATCCGTACCCATGCGTTCCGCCGCTTTGCCCATTGTATCCCATTCCGTGCTGTGCCCGCCGTAAAACATATAGTACAGCCCGTTCTCCTTCACAACATAGGGAGATTGCAACCATTCCTCATCCCGCCAGCGCATTTGGTTCTCGCCCGCCGCCTCGTCCGCGCGAATCATTTCGCCCGTTTGCTCCCAATGCGTATCGGTCAGTTTCTCCGCTTTCCAATGGTAGAGCACACGCCCCACCGCCGTGCCACGGATACACGCCCAAAGGTGCCAAAACCCGTCCGTTCCGCGGAAAATGTGGTGGTCAACCACTTCCTGCACGCGGCCTCTGTCATCCACACCCAGCACCGCGCGCAAATCGGGATTGTCACCAATCATCCAATAGTCTCCGTCTAGGACTGGACGCATTGCCCGTTTTTCCATTTCCTTCGCCTCCTACATGTTGGATAGAATAATGAAATCGGCTGTAATATCCTTCGCATCCCGCGCGAAGGCCGCTTTTGCCGCCGCCGATACATTGCGCCCCAGCGGCGTCATATCTGCCAGTAACGCCAGCAAGGCTGGTTCCGCGTGGATTGTATATTGCACCCGCGTACTCGTGCCGCCGGGAAACGCCTGCCGGAACACCTCGGCTGTGTTTTCCGCTGAATGCGCCGCCGCTTCCGTCCCGTCGTAGAACGACGTGCGAAGCTCTTGCAAATAGGATTCCCCGGGGATGACCTTCATTACCAGCCCGCCGGGCGCCAATACCCGTGTAAATTCTGCATAATTGGCCGGAGAAAGGACATTCAACAGCACCGCCACCGTTTCGTCCGCAAGAGGCAGCCGTGCCAAATCGCCCACAAGCCAGACGATACTGTCCGCCGTACCCGACGCCGCAAGCTGTATGCCATCCTTTGCCAAGTCCACGCCCACGCGCAATCCGGCCGCTCTACCAACTGCACGCAGGCCTGAGCCCTCGCCGCAGCCCGCGTCCAGCCAAAGGCCGTTCCGCCCAGCCGCACACGCGTCCAAAGCTTCATACAACGGTGTAAAAAAGCCGCGGGCAAACACATCCCGCCGTGCTGCGAACAACGGCGCGTCATAAAAATCGCCTTTCCCGGGTGCAAGATTACAATACCCCTTTGCCGCAAGGTCGAAGGTATGCTTCCGCGTACAGACCCATGCATTCCCCGCAAGGGAAAGACTCGCCTTGCAATATGGACAGCGGAACAGGCCTGCACCGCGCGTGAGGCTCTCTTTCAATACATCCAGCTTTTTCACAAGCAGTCACCATCCTTCCCCGTGCAGCATAGAATATACCAAAACCATACCGCAAGGGGGATACTTATGTCCGACACACATGCCACCGCACACATCCGCATCTTAAACGCTTCGCCGAACGCACCCGCCGTAGACGTGTTCGTCAACGACCAGCTCGTCGCGGACGACCTCGCCTACACCGCCTTTACGGAGTACATGCCCGCCGAGCCCGGCATATACAGCATCCGCGTCATGCCGACAGGGTTAAATTCCGTCCTCGCCACGCTGGAGCAGGCCGAGCTTTTACCCGGGGAAATCTATACCATGGCCGTCATCGGCGTGGAAACCGACCTCTCCATTGAGCTCATCCCCGACTCCCCTCGTACACACAGCGCGCAAAACCGCGCATTCATGCGCTTCATCAACCTGTCGCCGTACGACACAGAATTCGACATCCAGCTCAGCGGCGCGCCCGTCGTCACGATGCTCAACTACACGGAATCCAGCGATTATGTGGCCCTGAACCCCGGCACCTATCACCTAAAGGTATTTAACAGCCGCGACAACCGCCTCGTCCTCACCAACCCACGCGTGCCTGTCCGTGCGAACCATTTCTACGCCGCGTATATCGTCGGGCTGGAGCGGGACACACCACCGTTGCAAGTACTGCTGCCGCTGGAGGGTGTAACGTATCTACCGTGATGCTATACGATGACCTCAAACCCCTGATAGGTACCGCATTGTTGGAAACCAATTCCCCGCGCCGCTGTCATTTGCACGGCTTCCGCAATGTCAATCATGTATACAACAGAGGTCTTGCCGCAGGCAAACGCTTCTTGCGCCGCGGCGGACAGCAGCAGCCGTACATCAGCTTCCGCCGCGGGCACACACGCGAAAATTTCAGCAACATCGCCCCATACACTCATCATGACATAACCCTCGCCACGCGTAAGGATGACCCAGTCAGCAAGCCTCTCGCGCAGGCGGGGGCTTGTCCAGTACATGCCCGGACTCAATCTGTCATGCAGTGCGGCGAAGGTATCGAAATTATCATGCGTCACGCGCAGCACATCCCCGCAGATAGCAGGCCGGAGAGCCGACAGCGTGAGCACCGTTTTCCGGCAATCATCCGCAAGCCGCGCACCGATACTGTGCAGAAAGACCAGCGGCGGCGGGCTGTCGTGGTAGCAGAAAAACACCGTATATCCATCATGATGCGCTGACAGTTTCCGCCAGAAAGCTTCGCCTGCCGCCGGTGTACTGGGTTGAAAGTCGTTGACTTGTATATACCGCTCCGCATCGTTGATTTGGACGTCGTCTGTCATGCACGCCACCGCTCCCATTCCGCCGCCGCCCGCGCGGCGAAAGCGTTCAGCATATCTAGGGTATAGTACCCAAGCTGTCCATCCGGCTCGGTTCCGCTGTACTTGGTATACGTGTGGTTTTGCCACCATGCCAACCCGTCCGCACCGGCAGGCAAAACAGTGTCAATTGCACGGACATCCACCGTATGCACACGTGCCATCACCGCTTCCATCCATGGCGCTTGGCGATATAAATACCTCGTCGTCAGCCCAAGCTCCTCCCGGTATGGGAGAAACCAGTCGTTACGGCTCTCGTCCCCTCCGGTGTATTCCCGGCGATATTGCGCCAGCAGGCTGTTGTCCCAGAGCAAATCTGTAAACAGATGCAACACCCAGCCCCGCGCGAAGTCATCCCGCATGTCCAGCGAATCGCGGAGCGCGGTCAACGCGGCAAGGCGATCCGGCTCCTTACGGAGGTGGATGGCGTCCTTCGGCACGCGCTCCTGCTCATAATCCGGCGCAAAACTGCCGAAGAAGAACGTGCCTGATGCGTCCGGTTCAACTGTATGTGCAACCAACAAATGGATTCCTGTTCCCGGCATATTACTACCTCCTACGGCGTGTCAAGGCCATGCTTTTTGTATAACCACGCGACGATGTCTCGCTCCGTCTCCTCGGCCAACGCAGCGGCGGGTTTGATACCGACAGTACGGTGCAAGGCGTCCTCCTTGATACGCTTTTTCAACGCCGTGCCGTGACAGCGCGCAAGTGTCCGCAGGCTCATATCGCTTTCCTTGCACAAACAGAATTCGATGGTGGCGTGCGGCTTTTTATATATATGCCAAAGCGCGGCGTCCAACTGCTCCGGCACGCATTTGCTGCGAAGCAATGCAAGAGTCTTGTCCGCATCGGTGACAACAACTGTATTGGAGAATTCGATATAGTTGCAGCAGGCATCGTCAAACGCATCGAATTTCTCCATCGATTCTGCGCCGAAGAGCTTACGGTACGCCGCGTACAGCTCCTCCGCGAAACCCGCGCGTGTGCCGGAGTGCTTTGTGCAATCCACCCGCACATCCAAAAACCAAATGTGTCCGAATTGCTCATATGCGACGTGATACAGAGAAACATTACTGATAAACTGATTGTCAAAAGCGATGGTGCCTCTCGGCTTCGTTTCGCTCAAGCCCAAAGCGCGGCAAACAGCGCGGTAGGTGTCCGCGTGCAAATAGTGTAGAAAATTCATCGCTTGTATCATACAACCCCTCCTATTTTAGTATCGCGGCTGCCCGCGCGCAAACCGATTCAACGTCCAAGCCGTACAGGCGCAGAAGCTCCTCCCGCGTGCCCTGCGGCACGAATGCATCCGGGAAAGCGAAGCCGGTGAGTATGGCAGTGCTGTTTGCTTCCGCCAATTTCCCCCGCAACGCCGCGCCGAAGCCGCCCACCGCCACATTCTCCTCCAGCGTGAACACATGGCGGAAGCCCGAGAGACGCCGGACGAGCTCTTCGTCAATCGGCTTCACAAAGCGTGCGTTGACGAGCAAGGGGTTGCGTCCTTTCGCCGCAAGATCGTCTGCCAAGGCACAAGCTGCGGTGTACATGGAGCCGACAAATACGACGGCAATGTCCGTACCTTCGCGCAGGATTTCCGCCTTGCCGTATTCGATAAGCTCGGTGTGTTCCGGTATCTCCGCTTTGCCGCGCGGATAACGCAACGCCACAGGTGTGCCGAGATTCACGGCAAAGCGCAGCATCTCCGCCAACTCGCCCCCGTCTTTAGGAGCAAGAATGGTCATATTCGGGATGTGGGAGAGGTACGAAAGATCGAACAAGCCTTGGTGCGTCTCTCCGTCCGCGCCGACAATGCCCGCGCGGTCAATGGCGAATGTGACCGGCAAATTCTGTATACAGACGTCGTGCAAAATCTGGTCGTACGCGCGTTGCAAGAATGTGGAATACACCGCAAACACCGGGCGCATCCCCGCCTTCGCCAACCCCGCCGCAAAGGTGACGGCGTGCGCCTCCGCGATGCCCACATCAAAGAAGCGGTCGGGGAATTCCGCCTGGAAGCCGCACAGCCCCGTACCGATGGGCATGGCCGCCGTAACCGCAACCACGCGCGCATCCGTATGCGCCGCATCCGCAAGCGTTTCGCCCATGATGTCGCCGTACCCCTTGCCCGCCGCCTGCCGCAAGGGCTTACCCGTACGCACATCAAAAGAATCCACGCCATGGAAATCCTCCGGGCAATCCTCCGCGTTTTCGTACCCCTTACCCTTCTTGGTGTATACATGCACCAGCGTGGGGCCGTCCATTTGCCGCACTTTTTGGAACACACTAATAAGCTCCGCCATATTGTGTCCGTCCACCGGTCCAATGTAGGTGAAGCCCATTTCTTCAAACAACACGCCGGGGACAAGAAGGTACTTCAACCCGTCCTTCGCACGCTCAATCAACCGCCCGACGCCCTTGCCCACAACCGGCACGCGGTCAAGCAGCTTATTCACCCCGCGCTTCGCACCCAAATATTCCGGCGCGGTACGGATTTCATTCAAATGGCGGGACAGGGCACCCACATTTTCCGATATAGACATCTGGTTGTCGTTCAACACGACCACCAACTTCCGGCCGGAGCGCCCGGCATTGTTCATCGCCTCATACGCCAAGCCGCCGGTCAGCGCGCCGTCGCCAATCACCGCGATGACATTGTGCTTCTTACCTTGCAAATCCCGCGCAACGGCCATACCATATGCCGCCGAGACGGAGGTGGAACTGTGCCCCGTGCCGAACGCGTCGTACACGCTCTCATTCGGCTTAGGGAAACCGCTCAGGCCGCCAAGCTGCCGCAATGTGCCGAATTGATTCTTCCGCCCGGTGATAAGCTTGTGTGTATAGGTTTGATGTCCCACATCCCACACAATCTTATCTTCCGCGCCGTAAAAGCAAAAATGGAGCGCGACTGTCAAATCCGCAACACCAAGGTTGGATGACAGATGCCCTCCCGTTTTCGCAACCGAGCGGACGAGGAGCCGCCGCGCCTCATTTGCATAAGCCGCCAGCGCACGCACACTCATCCCCTGTAAATCCGCGGGTGAATGAACTTTATCGATATACTTCATGGTACCGCTCCCTATCCGTGACAAATGATGGCGACAAGCGTGCCAAGCACCGCGCCCACCGCCACCTCAATGGGGCTGTGGCCGAGGAGCTCCTTGAGCTTTTTGTCCAGCTTAATGCCTGTATTTTCAATATTTTCCACAATCATATTGATGACCTCAGCCTGCTTGCCCGCCGCACGGCGCACACCGGATGCGTCGTACATGACGACAAGGCTCAACACCGCGCTGATGGCGAACAGGGACGTGTGGAAGCCCTCCGTCATGCCGATGGTGATGGACAGCGCCGTCACAAACGAGGTATGCGAGCTGGGCATACCGCCGGAACCCATAATAAGCGACAGGTTGATGCGCCGGGTTTTGCAAAACTCGATGATGATTTTAATAAACTGCGCCAGCGCCCAGGCCAGTATCGCGCTCCAAAGCGGCAAGTTTTCAAATATACCGCTCAATTTTTCCAACATGAAGGACCTCCGAGGTTGTGAATGACGTGAAGCATGGTTAATTGTGGTTTTTTTATAAATTTTTCCGCATGACAAGCCCTTTTGCAGATTCTGCGGACACATGGAACCCGCTTTTACGGTACATTTCCAGATAGCCGCCGAAATCCGAGGACGGCCAGCTTGCCTCTTTGTACGGGTACGCCTCCGCGAAAGCGAAGCCTTCCCGCGACGCGTCCGCGCATACGCGTTCCAACAACGCCGTGGCGATGCCCCGACGCTTCCATTCCGGCGCGATGACGAAGCAGAATATGGATTTCACCTTTCTGTTTTCACCCGGCGTTTCTAACGGCACATAATCCATAAACCGCTGCCAACTGCAACATTGCAAGCAGTCCGCCTTCGTGTTGGCATTGCACCAACCGACGGGTTTACCGTCATAATAGGCCAGATACCCTTGCAGCACATTGCTCTTCACATATTGCAAGGCGGCATGCCGCCGTTTGGCTGCGGTGGAAAAATCCTTGCCCTCATAATCGTCGCTGCACCAGCAGACACAGTAGCATTTATGTTCCGCGTTGTCATCATCATGCGGCGTTTCGTCAAAGAAGCGCACATAATCCTCCGCCAGCGCGGGTGTGAGTCTGCGAATGTCGAGTTCCATTATACCCCTCCCGCAAAGAAACGGTTCCATGGAGGTGCGCTTACCGAAGCCGCACCGCCGTATATTCCAGCAGCGCCGCGAGGAAGCTCTCGCCCGCCAATTCCAAAGCCATACTGCGCACCTCGCCGCAAAGCGCGTCATACCGCACCTTTGCCGCGTCAAGCCCGTACAGCGATACCGCCGTGTTTTTGTGGTTGCGCGAATCGCCGCCAACATTCTTGCCGAGTGTGGACGCACTGCTTGTGACATCCAAAATATCGTCCTGTATCTGAAAAGCAAAGCCCACCGCCGAGCCGAGCGCGTCATACCGCGCCACACGCGCCGCATCCGCCCCGGCCGCCGCTGCACCCGCGCAAAGCGCCGCGCGGAAAAGCCTGCCCGTCTTGTTTTCGTGGATATACCGTAAGGTCGTTTCATCAACGATCCGGTTTTCGTTCAACACATCAACGGTTTGCCCGCCGATCATGCCATACGCGCCCGCCGACACCGCAACGATCCGCATGGCCGCCGCGCGCCGCGCTGTCTGCCCGCCATCTATGCAGCAAAACGCCGCCATCGTTTCATACGCCATGTTCAACAGCCCGTCTCCCGCCAATATTGCCATAGCTTCGCCGTAAACGATATGACTCGTCAACCGGCCGCGCCGCAGGTCATCATTATCCAGCGCGGGCAAATCGTCGTGAATCAAGGAATACGCATGAATCATTTCCAGTGCGCAGGCCAGCGGCATCGCGTCGCTCTCCGCCCCGTTTTCCGCTTCGCACGCTGCCAGGCACAGCAGCGGCCGCAACCGTTTCCCCGGAGCAAGCAGGCTGTACGCCATCGCTTCCCACAAGGTTTCCGGGTATTTATCCGCGACATATTCCGTCAGCGCCGCGTCAATACGGCTCCGCTTTGCCGCCAGTTCCATATCAAACGTCATCGTCATCCTCCGCAAATGGCGCTTCCGCAAATCCACCCGACGTATCTTTTCGCAAGAGCGTGATTTCCGCCTCCGCCGCGTTCAACGCTTCGGCACAAACCTGCGCCAGCGTCACGCCCTCCTTGTACAACTTCACGCTGTCCGCAAGGGGCGCGTCACCGCTTTCCAGCGCGTCGGCGATGTCCTCCAGCCGCGCGAGGGCATCCTCAAATGATTGCTTCTTTTTAGCCATACGTTTATTCTCCATTAAATGTCTGCCGGATTGCAGCCACAACGGCGTCTGCCTCGCCGTCTGCAAAGGTCAGCCGCAGCTTTTGCCCCGGCTGCATGGCCGAAACGCCTGCCACCACCGCGCCATTTTCATCCGCCGCAAAGGTATACCCGCGTTGCAGCACCCGCAAGGGCGACAGCTTGTGCAATCCGTCCAGTGTGTAATCCAGTCGCATTCGCTTCTGGTCGAGGCCGCGCTGTAAAACGCGCGTGAGTTGCTCCTGCACATCGGTAAGCTGTATGCGCGCACGTTCCGCCCGCTGGGACAGGGCGGTATCCAACCGCCTTGCCACCCGTGCCACATGCATACGGAGGCTCTCCGCGTCCTGTGTCACCATGGCTGCCGCTGCGGACGGCGTCACCGCACGGGCATCCGCCACAAAATCCGCAATGGTAAAATCCGTCTCATGCCCCACGGCAGACACCACGGGTATTTGACTCGCGGCAATGGCGCGCGCTACGATTTCCTCGTTAAACGCCCACAAATCCTCCGCCGCACCGCCGCCGCGCCCGAGGACAATGACCTCGGCCTTACCCCATGCATTCACTTCCCGAAGCGCGCGGACAATGTCTACCGCCGCATCCGCCCCCTGCACCAGGCAGGGCACGACCACGATTTTGACGCTCCTGTCCCGCTTCCGCATGACGGTTATCACATCCCGTACCGCCGCGCCCGTGGGCGATGTCACCATAGCGACACAGGCAGGGCGTACAGGCAGTGGTTTTTTTCGGCTCTCATCAAAGAGCCCCTCTTCTGCCAATTTCGTTTTTAGTTGTTCAAAGGCGGCAAAAAGGCCGCCTTTTCCCATGGGCTCCATCAGCTCTGCATAGAGCTGCATCTGCCCCGCTTTTTCATACAACGACACCCGCGCGTACAAAATCACCCGCATCCCGTTTTCCGGCACAAAGGCCAGTGCCTGCGCAAAGCCGCGGAACATCACACCGCTCATGGAAGCGGCCTCGTCCTTCACCGTGAAATACAAATGCCCGGAGGTATGCGCCTTCACATTCGACAGCTCCCCCTCCAGGAAGAAGCCGTTCAACAGCACATCGTCCTCCAGCACACGCTTGCAGTAGCCCGCGACTTGCGCCACGGTATACACATGCGCTTTCATCACGCGTCAACCTTTGCCGTGGCGGCAATTTTACCTAAAATGCCGTTGATAAAGGCCGGGGCTTCATCGGTGGAGTACATTTTCGCCAGCTCCACCGCTTCATTGATGGCAACTTTCGGCGGAATCTCCGTCGTGTGGCAAAGCTCAAACACCGCCAGGCGCATGATGGCAAGGTCAACCCGCGACAAGCGCGGCACATCCCAGCCCGACGCCGCCGCGCCGATACGCTCGTCAATGCCTTCGCGGTGCGCAAGCACGCCGCGCACCTCCTGCTCAATGAACGCACGGTCAAGCCCCTGCGTATTTTCCACCTCACTGAAATAAAGCCCGATGTTTTCATCCGGCTCAAACGGCTCGTAGAAGCCTATCTGAAACACGAGCTTAAACGCGTGCCTTCGATCACTCTTGCGGCTCATGAATTCCTCCTCCGCCACGCGGCCCTGCTATTTTGATTGGTTTCAATCCTCACGATTGCTTTTCCTTTTCCAACTGCACGCCGGAGACATTGACATTGACCTCCGCTACGGTCAGCCCCGTCATCGTCTCCAACGCCGTGGCGACGCGCTGCTGCACCTGCGCGGAAACCTCCTGCACCTTGTATCCGAACTTGACAAGAATCGTCAGCTCCACAGACACAATGCTTTCTTCCACATTGATTTTTACACCCTTGGACAAATTCTTCCGCCCGAGGATTTCCATCGCGTCCGACGCAAAATGCGGCGCAGCGACGACACCTTCAATCTCAAGCGCGGCTGTGCCTGCGATGATGGCGATGACCTCATCCGCAATTTGAATCTGACCAATGCTGTCCGCTGTTGTTTTGATTTCGGCCATATGACCACTCCTTACCTCAATCGTTCCTACCATTATACCAACAAAACCGCTTGTCTGTAAAGCCTATTCCGTTTTCGGCAGAGGATATTCATACGAAATCCCGTGATACCAGCCGAAAAGTTCTTTTTCCCCCACGTTTTGAAAGCCGTAGCGGTCGTAAATCGCACGAACTTTTTCCCGGTCGATACGGCAATCCAGCCGCAGGCATGTCTTTCCCCTGCGGCGCGCTTCCGCCTCCGCAAAGGCAAACATCTTGTACACCATGCCCTGCCGGATGAACGCATCCGCCACCGCGACTTTGTGGATGTATAGCGCGCCATCGTCCCCGCTGGCGTCACCCCAAAATGCGTCGTCCCTTTCTTGCAGCGCGCAGGTAAACGCAGGCTTGCCCTTGCAATAGCCGATAAACATCTCCTCCGCAGCATATTGCGCGAGGAGCTTCTCCGGCGATAAGTTCTCCGGCAGCCACATAGGCGTTTTCTGTCGAATCATCCGGCACGCGGCTTCTTGCAGAAGCGCGGCAAACGCATCCACACCGGCATCCGCCGCGCACCGGACTGTGATTTCACTTGGAATGGGATTCAAATTCGGCATTATTGACCCTTAAACTCCGTCCATATATCATAATACGCCGCATACGCGTTGCCGACATCCTTATACATCTGCGCACTTTCAATATATTCCATGGGGATGTTCACGCAGGGGTCGTTCAGGAACGATTCCGGCAGGAATGCCGTCGCCGCGGAATTGCAATTGATGTAGTTGATAGTGGCGGAAATCTCCGCACTCACTTCACCGCGCAGGATGTAGTCCAGGAACAGATGCGCGTTGCCTTTATTCGGTGCACCGTCGGCCAGGACATAACAGTCCATACCATAGGTCAGCCCTTCCTCCGGGTAAACATAGGTCAGGGTCGAGATTTCCGCCATGGCCGCAACAATCTGGGAACCGAACATGTAACCGGCCACCGCATCACCCCGCAAGAACGCCTCGTGTGGGCGGTCCGCGTCAAGCAAGCGCACATTCGGCCAAAGTTCCATGAGCTTCTCCTTCGCTGTATTCAACTTGCCCGCATCGGTTTCGTTCACGGATTCGCCCTGCATTTGCAAGGTGAAACCGATAACGCCACGCGCATCGTCCAGCAGCACGACCGAATTCTTCAGCGCCGGGTTCCACAAGTCGGCATAGCCTTTGATGGCGACGGGCGACTTTGCCGTGTCGTAGGCAAGAAGCGCCGCATACGCCGCATGAGGGATGGTATATTGATTCTCCGGGTCAAAATACTTCGACTGGTATTCCGGGCTGATGTTCCCGTGGTTTTTAAGCTTGCCCGTATCAATCGGCTGCACAAGCCCGCCCTCACGCACCATCAGGTCGATAAACGCATCACTGCATACAATCAAATCATACGTGTTCTTCTGCGCGCGTAGCTTGGAAATCATTTCTTCATTCGTGGAGAAATACGACGGAATCACGCGAATGCCCGTCTCCTCCTCAAACGACTGCATGACCTCTGCCGGGACATAATCAATCCACGTAAAGATGCTCAATTCGCCCTTCGACTGCGGATTGCTTTGGCAGCCCGCCAAAACAGACATCGACAGCACAAGCGCAAGCAGCATAGCCATCATTTTTTTCATCGTTGCGACACCATTCCTTTCGTAATAAAACATTATTTGCAAAAGCATCCCTGATGCCTTTGTTTACAATTTATTTTCCTCGTGCCCGCGGGAGAGCACCTGCACCACACCTACAACTGCGAATGTGACAACAAGGATAATCGTACAAAGTGCGTTGATTTTCGGCGTGATTCCCAACCGTATGGCGGAAAAAATCAACAACGGCAGCGTCTGGCTCCGTGGGCCGGAAACGAAGAAACTAATAACCACATCGTCTAATGACATCGCGAACGCAAGCAGCGCGCCGGAGCCAATGGCCGGAAGCGCCAGCGGCAGCGTCACCGTGCGGAACACCGCAAGCGGCTTCGCCCCAAGGTCGCGCGCGGCCTCATATATTGAGGGGTCAATGGCCCGCAGGCGAATGCTGACAAGTATGAACACATACGGCACGCAGAATGTGGAATGCGCCAGTACCAGCGCCGGCAGCTTTCCGGAAATCCCCGTCCTGGCAAACAATGACATCAGCGCCACACCCAGCACCACCTCGGGGATTACCAGCGGGAGGTACAGCGCGCTCAACACGGTTTTGGCGAACCGGCCGGTCCACCGCGCCACCGCCGACGCACCCAGCGTACCCAGCACGACGGAAACCAGACTCACCAGTGCGCCCACACGCAGGCTCATGCCCAATGCGGTCAGCAGCTCCCGGTCGTTGGCAAGCTGGCCATACCAATCCAGCGTGATACCGCCCCAAACCGCCGTGGATTTTGATACATTGAACGAATATACCACCACAAAAAGCATCGGCAAATATAGAAACGCCAGCACCAGCACAATATACACAAGGCCAAGACCCGATTTTTTCCGCATCAGAACAGGCCCCCTTCCGAATTCTTCGACACCCCGGAATACAGGCCGACGCAGAGCATCACGCCCAGCATCATAACGACAGATATCGCCGCACCGAAAGGCAAGTTCCCCGCAGAACCGAACTGGTCACGGATAAGGCCGCCAACCATTGTCATTGTTGCACCGCCTAACAAATCGGCGATGAAGAACAAGCCTACCGCCGGGATGAACACCAGCGTCACGCCTCCGACGATGCCCTGCGCCGTCATTGGCAGCGTCACGCGGAGGAAGGTCTCCCACCGCTTCGCACCCAAATCGCGCGAGGCCTCGGGCAAAGACGGGTCAAGCTTATCCACGGCGTTATACACCGGAAGAATCATAAACGGCAGCAGCATATACACCGTCACAAGCTGTACCGACCCGAAGGTATACATATATGTGATGGGCTCCGCAATCAGACCGATGCCTTGCAAGATGGTGTTCAGCAGCCCGTTCGTTTGCAACAGAATAATCCAGCCGTAGGTGCGGAGCAGGCTACTCGTCCAGAACGGAATCATCACCAGCAGCAACAAGAGCGAACGTGTGCGCGGCTTCAGCTTCGCGGTAATATAAGCAAAGGGATAGCCAATCAGCAGCGTCAGCACGGTTGTAATCAGCGCCGTGCCCAGCGAAATGCCGAATATCCGCAAAAACATCGGCTCGAATATCCGCGCGTAATTCTCCAGCGTGAAACGGGCAATCACCGTCCCCGCCGGCCCGCGCGTCAAAAAGCTCAGCACCAGCACATAGATGAGCGGTACACCCACCAACACACCAAGCCAGCAAAACACGGGAATCACGCCCGCGACTTTCGCGATTTTTTTCATGGTAAAGACCCCTTTTACAATGTTGCTGCCGACAGTTCTTTTGAAAGCTGTTCGGCATGCTCATAGAGCCAACCAAGCGTATGGTTGATACGTGTCGAAATCGCCTGATAGCTTTCCGGCACATCCCGGAACGGCGGCGTATAGTTTGTCATATATTGATGATGGTAAAACACATACGGCATCAGCGCCCAATCCTCACATCGCAGTTGCACGGCGGAATGCGCCTCGTATTCCCGTATATATTTTATCAAGTTTGTACCGCTGATACTGCCTGCCGCGCAAGACGGGTCTGCGTATATATATGATGTCATCAGCTCAATACACACCGGAAGGGAACACGCGGACGACCAATCAATGACCGACACGCGCCTGTCCTTTGTGATAAGCTGGCCAATATAATAATCTCCGTGGGACTTGGCATATGTAAGCTTCGTCGCATCAATCGCAAACGGCAAAAGGCGTTCTGCGTGCTTTATCTGTTCCCGAAGTTCCATACACGCTGCCTTGTCATTGTTTTCGTGCAGCAACCCGGACAAATACGCCATTTTCCCGCGCACCGCGTCCGCCGCAAAGAAACCAGCGGTAAAGTGTATCGGCAACGGTTCATAGTCATACAAAACAGTGTGAATACGCCCCAGCATCCGGGCTGATTCGTCCTGAAGCCAATCCGGCGCCGTGTTGACCGCCCACGTATCGCCCTCGATATATGCCTGCACCGTGCATTGATACCCATCTCCCGACACGACATACGCGCCGTCCTTTGTTGGCAGCAGCCGCCCAACAGGAAGTCCGCGTTCCGCCAAAAACGCGGTTACACGCCCTTCCCTTTCATACCGCGCCGCATCAGGCGGCGTTTTCTTTACAATGTATTTACCCGCGCCTGTTTGCGCCAAAAAAATTTCCGTGCCGAAGTGGCTGTCAAGAAGCGCCATACCAACGAGCGGCAAGCTGTATTCTTTTATAATTTGGCTTTGAAGCAAATGTTTCATTTTCGCCATTCCTCTTTCAGCATCGCATATTGGTACCTGTCGCACCACTCGTATTGCAACGCGCTGTTCCCCCGCTGCGCCTTGATGAAATGCGCCTCGCGCCGCATACCGATTTTTTCCATAATCCCGTATGAGCCTTGATTCCGCGCGTTGCACCCG